>Ga0307375_10000096_pt1 | contig 118896 bp, 167 predicted proteins | sample TR1MG_FD_202531 | JGI IMG/M metagenome (GOLD analysis project Ga0307375, IMG submission 202531) | Soil microbial communities from Risofladan, Vaasa, Finland - TR-1 | ecosystem: Environmental > Terrestrial > Soil > Coastal area > Acid sulfate soil | place: Finland: Risofladan, Vaasa... | reverse complement strand
TTTTATCCTGTTTTAATCTGGTATGCACCCCACCATAATCTCCGCCTGAAGGAACGGTTACGTACCATTGTCCCGTCTTTCTATTAGCTAATGTTATAGCAAAGTTTAGATTAGCTACCATGAACATACCAGGATGGGTCTTATATAAAGGTAAAGCCTCCGTGGGCAGGTATGACAGAGCAATTTTGGCTGCCATCTTTTTTAAGTCCTCATCACTAATCTTGGGTATGTCGTGCTCTATTAAATTTAATATTTGAGCTCTGCTTCCTACTGTTAATTTCATTTCTATTCCTAAAAAATAAAACGCCATACTTCTCAGCATGGCGTTGTTGTTTGGTGCCCCCAGAAAGGAATTGAACCTTCGACATCCGGATTACAATTCCGGGGCTCTACCACTGAGCTATAGGGGCGTTAATTAAATTTCTCTATACTATCTTATACCAAAAGATCTAACTCATCTGTGATTCTACTATCTATCATGGTATCCTCTATCTTATACCTCCAGACTTTAAATCCCTCAGCATGAAGTTCCTTTACCAAACCTATTACCCTGGTAGCCACATCCCTGTAGAGCTTCCCATGTCCTGTCATGAAGGTGTCTTTAGCAGACCGTTCTTCTGTGTCTTTCTCTCGTTTCTTCATAAGAAGATTTGCGACACGGAATTTGTACTTCTCAGCAATAAGCCTAGCCTGTTCTAGCTTGTCATCAAATACCGGCTCTATTGTTACATGAACCTCGTAGTAGTACTTTGCTTCCATTCTTCCTCCATAATATAAAGCACAGGGATATCCCTTCTAAAACAGAACTCTATCTCTTGGGCTACCCCACGAGAAATGTCCCAACCTGGAAGTTGTAAAACAATCATACGATCACAACGCTTTAGAAGATCGAGGCAATACTCACCCCAATAATGGAAGTCGTCATCCATGTCCTCATTACGCACTACTACTTCGTGCATAAACAAAGGGGTAATGATATGCTCACCCATTTTCATGTAATGGGCTAGGCACGCATAGATACTTTCCATGCGTCCTTGGACTATGGCTGGATCTGGGTGGGAATAGGGCGCTGCTAAATATATCATAAAGTACCTCTTTAATTGATTGGACTATTCTACTCCTTATAAAAAGGATTGTCCAGTATGCTACTAAGTGTACCCTCTGGCATATCACCGAAAGTCTCTGAGAACTCCCGTAGTTTATGGAAAGAGGTTGGTATGTGGTCTTTAGCTATACCCTCAGCACCCTTGATTATTTCCTTAATACGGGCTTGTAACTGTACTACTGGGATATGTACCTTGGACATTACTTTGTCATGCTCTAGGCCATTTCCCCCTAGCATAAGCTTTAACCCGCCAGTAGTAATCAAGTCGAAAACATCCAAAAACTCCGCAGACTCCTCACATCTTGTAGTAACTATAGCCGTTCTACCCTCCATAGGGGATCTTGGCCCAAAAAGAGGATGTATCCCTGTAACCTTGTCGGAGTACTTTTGGCATATCCAATTAGTTTTGGCCTGAGTGCTACAAACATTGATGAGGTGCATGCCTCTGTATTTCCTAGCTACCTTGTCGTATGCACTAGATGGTACGGCTAAAATTACGGTGTCGATACCCGTATCGTAAGGTGTTGCTATACTATCTGAGGCTACTCGGTGTAGTTCTCTCCAGAGGAAAGATCCAAAGGCACCGGTTCCAACTATTGCTATCTTCATAATCTTTCCTTTCTTGTTTGGTGAAAGAGGTGGGATTCGAACCCACGGACCCATCGCTGGACCGACAGTTTTCAAGACTGCTGCCTTAAACCAACTCAGCCACTCTTCCTTTATTTAGTTTATAAGTTTCTTTATTAAATCTGAAGCCGCCTTCTGAAGTTTAGAAGCCTCTCCCTTGTCAGTTGTAGTTCCTGAGCCATGAGGATAACTCGTCCAGTGCTCTAATCTACCATTGTCTGTTACATAACACTCGTGCCCTATTACTATTTTTCTTAGGTAGTTGATAGTTACATCTTGGGCTTCCTCATTTGTCAATTCGAGTTTAGTATTCACAGTCTTGCTTTGTGTAATCGTAATCATGATACCTCCTCTTTTCTTAAGTAAGCCCTAAAGTCTAAACAGCTCTCAATAAACCCCAGTCTATACTCAGGTAGGGTTGCATGATGAGGTGGATTAAATCCCCGTTTACGGCTACGTCTCAAGGCCATTCTATAAACCTTTAGAGTCTGTTTGGCGAAGTCTATAGCCCCATCAACCCCATCTCGTTCTTCAACGAATTTAAGCCGTTGTTCTTCAGCCACGATTATCTCCTTTGTTTGTTGGTTGCAGGGGCCGGATTCGAACCGGCGAGGTCTTTCGACGATGGGTTATGAGCCCATCACGCTACCAGGCTACGCTCTACCCTGCGATTGATTTTATTTTTGCTCTATGATTTCTGCATCCAAACCATCTCTGTGATACCGGATATATGCACCGGCTATTCTCTCTGCTTCCTCCTTTGTAAGGTTCTCCGCAGGCCCATCTTCAGTGATTACTATTTCCTGTGTTATCAAGTCAACTACTTTCCACATATTATTCCCCTTTAATTGTTGGTGGTGAGAGTAGGATTCGGACCTACGATAGACGGGATATGAACCCGTTGCTTTAACCAGCTAAGCTATCTCACCTCTAAATTTCCTTCTTTCTGCGCATCGTTCACAGTGGATATCATGACCACAGATACATCCACGAGGATTATCCCCAGGACTGAATTCAATATCGTAGCCACCTTCGTTCTTGATGAACTCCGACATAGCAGAGTTACATTCTTCGTGAAGCTTCACTGTGGCTGCATCACCACTATCGTACCATCTATACCTTAAGTACTTCTCACCGACATTAATTCTTTCATTACACCAGGAGCATCGATGCTTTCTTCTGGCTGATGCTATGGTTTCAATATCGGTAGCGAATCCCATGTGACATCCTTTCTTGTTTGGCTGAGGAGGATAGGATCGAACTATCGCATAGTGGGTTCAAAACCCACTGCCTTACCACTTGGCTACTCCCCAATTAATCTTAAATTCTCCTACTATCTCTTATACCATAAAAAAGGAGCATATGTCTTTTTGTTTGTGGCGGAAGTGCAAGGAATCGAACCTCAACTAGCATTATCTGTCCGGGGATTTGGAATCCCCTGTTTTACCATTAAACTACACTTCCTTTATTTGGTGGAGGCTAACGGGTTCGAACCGTTGACCTATTGCTTGCAAAGCAATTGCTCTCCCAACTGAGCTAAGCCCCCGAAAATCAATTTAAAATATACCCAGATTTATTATTGGTTAGCTCCATGGTATTGATCAGTACCATTACTGCGGAACTACTGGGAGTTACAGTATCCATAAGTATCCTTTCTGGTAGGTACTACTGGATTCGAACCAGTGACATCCACTTTATCAAGATGGCGCTCTACCGACTGAGTTAAGTACCCATTGCTTTCAATAAGAATATACAGTTCCTGTAGCAACTTCAAGATACCATGCACCGCCATCATGATCTCTTTGTTCTACATCTTGTTCTGCATCTTCATCGAATAAAATCCGTATTTTATCCAAGTACTCTACCGTTTTATCTACGGTTTGATTCGTATAGCCGGATGCCAGATAGTCGTATCTATATTGATATGCCGCATAATGAAATTTAATCCCTTCTCTAATTAAGCTGGAAATTATCTCTCTGCTGAATCCGGATCGGTGAAGTAAGGCTGTATATACGGATTCCAGTAGTGGCCTGAAGGTATTCCCAAAATCGTTATCTCCTAGAACAATAGCAATCGTTCTAATATTAGTCATCATAAATCCTTTTCTTTCTGGGGTGGCCAACAGGACTCGAACCTGCATCTTCCGGAATCACAATCCAGGATTCTACCAATTAAACTATGGTCACCATTAAACTTTCCCACTCAACACCACTATGGCCACTACCAGAAGCATAAAAATATTAGCCAGGGGTATGATTGATATAGCACCTATGGCTAATGCCTCTCTCAGTTTAACTTTTCTTAGGAGTGCTAGTGTAAGCAGGAATATTATAAAGCAGAATATTAAGTATGCTATCATTCCCCTTCTCCCGATGTTATTTCAAAGTTAAATCTACTCATTACGTTGGGGAATTTTTCTTTAGCCAAGGCTATCATTCCACCAAAGTTAAAGATTCCCTCCGCTAGGAAATTACCATTGCTTCCTGGTCTGCCATCTACGCTATTATCCCAGAATGACAAAGCCGTCCACCCATCTTTATGATGAAGGGAAGCTATCCCTTGTTTTCTGGTGTACCAGAGGCATAAGGAGCCGTCTATACTATTTCCCCATGGATTTTTATCCAGGAAGTCATAATCAACAGCATTATTATTCTCCCCTGATTTGTACATGTAATGCCCTGCTCCTCTTATGCATCCAAAGAAGTAAATCTTTGCGGCCATGTGTACCTCCTAATTGTTTGGTGGATTCTGTTGGGTTCGAACCAACGACATTCGCCTTGTAAGGGCGACGCTCTACCAACTGAGCTAAGAATCCAATTTTGTTTTAGTTCAGTGTATCATTATTATGAAACCTATCATAGAACTCTTTTCTTTCGCTTGGGAAGGCAAAGCCTAATCCGTCTATAAAGAAGCACGTAATAGCGAAGAAGAAATACCTTATCTTTTTACCCATTTTCACTACCTCCCTTTATTTGTTTGGTGGACAGGGTTGGACTCGAACCAACCACACCTTGATCTTCACCCAAGTGCTCTACCGCTGAGCTAAGCATCCGGATAAAATTGTTTGTAAGTCCACTTACTTACGTCTAACACCATATTGTTGTAATCTAGTTTATCGAAATCGCTATATATTGCCGCCCATTTGTCAGAAGGTAGATCTGACATATAGTTCAACCTTTTAGCTCGTATAAAGAATACCAGATTATTACGTAACAGTATAAAGCATGTTATGAACACTACTACGCTAACCATTATAGTCATATCTATTTCCTTGTTTGGTGGACAGAGCTGGACTTGAACCAACCACACCCTGATCTTCACTCAGGTGCTCTACCAGATGAGCTATCTGTCCCTTAGTCTACTGAGAACAAATTCCCAGCGTAAAATAATACTGACAATATAAATAGAACTACTCATATTGCTATTGATAACGCCGTCCCTGCGAAAACTAACTCCACACCCAATATACAGACTGCGGTGCAGATCAGTCCTAGTATGGTACCACGTAGAAAATCCATGTTTATCATTTTAAGCTATTCCTTACAATCATCAAACACTTACCTAACATATTTAGGCCGCCAGTTCCACCGAATACCTCAATGCCAGGTTGCGGCTTGTAGAATCCCCAAAACTGATCATGCCACCAATTGGTTTCCTCAAGATACTTACCCCCGGTTTCCAGTAACATATCTGCCAATTCTGTATCAGGTGCAAATTTAGCGTATAGACAGCTAAGCATTGCTGCCACCCTGTAATACTCCCAGTCTGGACGCAGTGTAACTAGTTGCCCTGCCTTCTTTACGTCGCTAGGCTTCACTATACCCGATAACCTTATTTTTTCCCCTATGTTATCCGTTTTATATGCCATAAAGGCGTGCTCAGATGAAGGGTAATGTATATCACCGATGATTAAGTCACAGGGATGAAAGTTGCTTAGAAATCTGTACTGCTTAAAAAACCCGTAAATGCCACGTTCGTTTACTATCTGGTAATTCTCAGGTAGATTCATTTTCCTCTTCCAGTATTCGTTGTACTTCTAAAAGTTGTTCATTAACCTTCTGCATTAGCCGCAAAGCCTTTTTAAGTAACTCTGCAGTCTCTCTGTCAGACTTATACTTACCTAAGTCTACTACCTTGTCAGCTTCCTGGGAAGGCGTACTGTGGTTGCTGTTGTTGCTTGGGAATTCGCTCACTCTGCCCTCCATCTTTTCGGCCTATTGGACAAAACGTTTCATTGACTGCGACGATAACTGGAGGGGCTATAAGTTCAAACGTTAGTATTGCGACGATTAAATTAGTAGCGCTGACCTTATACACCAAGTCAGGCTTCTTAGCATCAGCCAGCCCTATACAATCACCAAATTGAGTCTGGCTTGTACAGCCTGTAAGTATAATGGCAAGGCCGAGGATAAATATGACTAATCTTATTAGTCTACCCTTCTGCTCTTTACTCTTTTCTTCCTTTGTTAAGGTCATTGCAAAGTCCTTTCATCTTTCGGTGTGTCAAGTGGGTGCATCTCCCCAGGACTCCTGTGGGCATAATAAATCCCGTCAGGTACCGCTGTTACTATTATTTGATCCACGTTCTGTGGGAACAATGGATGTGCCGTGTCACACTTTATGATAGTACAAAGGGTCGTATCGCCTGCTTCCTGACGTTCCAACTTGCTTAACAGGGTTAGGAGATTACGTTTGCTCAGGTTTACTTTAACAGTTTTCATGACTTGCTCCTTTTGTTTGGTCGGCTGAGGGGGATTTGAACCCCCAATCCTTTCGGCGAATGCTTCTAAGGCATTTGTGTATCCCGTTCCACCACCAGCCGTTATTAGGGTTGTACTAATTCTTATACCATGAAATCACCTAAAACCATCTGGGTCTGGTTGGTGTTCCGGTTCCCCCGCTGCTATTTCCCCCTCAAGAGTTGTTACAGCATCCTCAGGAAATCTAGCTCCCGCTTCTTTCAACTTCTTAAAAATCTCTAAGGCCTCTTGTCTCGTCTCAGCCTGTAATGTATCAGGCTCTGTTGGGTTCTTGTCGCAATAAACATGAGTTAAATGAAAAGTATACCCCCCATAAACACTGGCATACATATATACATCACAGTCTTCATCGAATCTACAATAACTCATTTCAGCCCTCCTAAAATGAGGTAGAGATGCCCCTACCCCATATTCAAACCATTATATCACAGATATGAAATTACTTCGCTGGATTTGCTGGCCGGCCGTCGATGATCTTGACCAGCATGGTGATGTCATCCTGCAATGCTTTGATCTTGGCTTTGACCTTCTCCGGTTGAGCTTTGTTCTTGCTCAAGGCTTCGATCTCGGCTTCTCGGTGGCCAATATCCTGTATAAGAAGATCATCGGAAAATGTATCCGAGTCCTTACCACCGATGTTTGTTGCGTTTGGTTTGATTACGCCTAAATTCATGCTAACTTCTCCTTTTGATTGAACTTCGATTGGACTACTTTCTTTTGATACTAAAACGTCATACTTCGCACCTTGGACTAATAAGGTAAGTGCATCGGAGGGCCAGCCAATACTGGGTATGCCAACTAGGTATACCCCCCTACCAATACTTCTCATTACCGTATGCACCTCCCCATTACCCACATACTTATCCATTGTCGTGGGCCAAGTATTATCCCAGCCCTTGCAATGACTTTCGCACTTTCTGACTATGGTAACTTTATCTCCCTTCGAGAACGCACCAACGTTGTGGCCATCCCGCTTCGGGGAATCCTCGACTTTAGGGGCTGAGGCCAATTCCAGGGAATCGGAGGGATAAAACCAAGTTCCTATCTTAAATCCATCTGAAGGATAGTTTTTATTTACATTATCTATCTTATGAATAATGCCATCCCCAACAGTTTTATCCATATGCTCATTCCACGTGGCTGACCACCCATCTGTCTTAGATGCAACCTTCCTTACTATCCTTACCTCATCCCCTACTTTGAACTTCTTAGGATCATGCACAACTTCTCCTTTCTTAAACAGGGACCAGTTTCCTGGCCCCCAACTTAGTTAAGCGGTCTTGGCTTCCAGCTGAGCTTTTAGGGTGGCTTGCTCAGCCAGTATTTCTTCGATGGTTCTGGCGGAGCGTTTTTCTTCCTCTTTGCTTGCCAGTGCGGCGTTGTTTCGTTCGTACTTCTCTCTGATATCACGGATCTCGGCAGCTGCTTTTCTCTCTGCCTTAATTTCATCGATAATACTTACGACCAGATCAAGCTTCTGCTTAAGTTCTTGATCCACTTCAGCAACATCATCCACGAAGGACTTACGCCCCCTGGCTTCCAATTGCTGGTGCAAATCAACCGCTATGCTGTTCAAACAAAGCTTACCGGTGGTACTAGCCAGTGGCTGTCTGCCCAAATCCCACAGGTCTTCAATGGTCAGAAGACCTTTAGACGTTTCGAATCGTATCTTGGCACGAGTCCCTTTCATAAACAATGCATCAACATTCATACTACTCTCCTTTTAAAATACTACTTTTACAACACGGGTGAACTTACCCTCTACCTTGCACAGAACATGGTTTCTCTGTGTTGACGAGAAGCCGATACCACTCAGTTGATTTTGAGATTTCTCGGTTTTCATCTTGGAGCCGACTACTTCCAGAACCTTGCGGTGCGGGGTCAACTCCTCGGCCAGGAACTCATTGAAGAAGCCCCTTGCTCTACCATCGTTAAGACAACCATCCAGCATGAAGAACAGATGCTTGTTACCAACTGTTTTGTCGTCCCAATAATTAGGGGACATCATCAAAGCTGATACCTTGTGGAAGGACTGTGTTGATAGCCCCCACATGTTCTTCACTGTTTGCGACGAAGGAAGTGAGTTCACAATACTAAACCCATCCTTCTTGGAGTAGCGTATTTCCGCAACCCTTACCGTATCACCGGTCTTAAGCACCTTGTCATACACGAAGTTGAGGATCTTGCCATCAAACTCGATCTCTACCTCGAAGCCTACTCCTGAACTACGTCTGGAATAGTTGTTGACATTGAGTACATAACTCCCCTCCTTCATGGTACGCTTGTCGGCGTAGTAGATGTTCTCTACTGGGTTAGGCATAATACCATCACCACCGTTAGCATCCACGTCAAGTATACCACCGCAAAAAGATTTACTTCTTCTGTTGCCGAAGTAAATATGAGTTCCACCCTTTGGCTCAAGCATGTGGAAGTCCAAGTCGTCAGTGTAGTCCCATGCCAAACGGCAGCACAGGTCGCCTTCGATTTTACCACCAGCCTTCTTCACACGCTCTTTGATTGAATCGGCCATTTCCCCTGTATACGACCAGGAGAACTTGTTAGGCCACTTGAACATGTTCTTGGCTTCTGGATCAACCGGGGCGATAAGACTGACCAGGTTGGCTTCATGGCGGTTTTCAAGCATTACTTCAACGCTCTTGGCCGCTGGCATAACACTGCTCAGGAATACGTCAACAGGTATTTCTTCCACCTTGTCAAAGCTTTGAGGCTTCTCGGCTATACCGCTTGATATCTCTGCGAACACACCTCCTTGTATTACCTTCTTGGCATCACGATCAGCAAACAGAATGTTGTTAACTGTGATGTCCTGAAGCGTGGCATAACGACGTTCCAACGCACTGGTAAGTCCCAGTTCCTCGATGGCCTTCTGAGCCTTCTCCACCATGGCTTTAGTAACCAAGGCAGTAGGACGCTTGTAGTTAGGACCGGCAACCTTAAACTCAAAGACTTTAACAGCAACGTCCAAATCCATACCTTCGGACAAGTCTACCAGCAGGGTGCCAATTGCCGAGTTACGGATATGCTTGACTGAACCGGGAGCAGCCGACGACCAGCAGAAGATGTCACGTTGTGAGTCTGTTGTCAGTTCACCATAGGCCACTTTCAACTTACGGAACGAATCAACTACAAACTTATGTTCTTCCCCACGATACAACGAGTTTTGGGCAATAAGCTCCAGTACAGTATCTACTGAGTCTAATGTAAGTTCTGCCAAAGCACGAGCAAATACATCCTTTGCCGAATGGGATTCCCCCAGTCTTGTACCAATGTCGACACCCTTGCAGATGTTAGCTGTCGGTAGTTTGATGTAGAAGTGATTCCACGTTTTAATACCCTCGCCGGTATCCTGGAAGTTCTTGTCGATACCTGCTTGTGTTTCTGTGTGCAGGAAGATGTTCTCGATGGGTGCTGATTTTACCAATGCAGATAAAGCATCTGCTACAACTTGGTATTCACCTTCGGTCTTAACATCCCAGATGCTAACTATCTTGCCGTCGATGATTGCTACCAATCCTCCAACGGCTCTAATGAAGCTGCGGCAACATTGACAGTCATGTTCCCGCCTCTCTTTGAAAATAGGATTCGTACCTTCTGGGAAGCTACCTAAGTAGGTGTCCCAGAGTGCTTCCTTAGTCACTGCCATACGGAACAGTGAATGCTGTTTCATTAAGTCGAACTGCTTTGATACTGCTAATTTGAAACTAAGAAAGTCTGCCATTTTGCAACTCCTTTTGCTATGTTAAAGATGATTAGAAGGTTGGAGGAAGCATGCTTCCTATCCATAATACAAATAACACAAATACTAAAGTAAGCGGCCAAAGGATAACCATTGTTATGTATATAGCAATAGATTTCCATTCATTATACTTACCGCCATTATACGCATGTAGAAAGGATCTCCTTATTAGCGCTGCGGTTATAATCATACCTACTACGTATGCTACACCAATAATCATAGATGCCCCTCCTTTATTTTGTTTGGTGCCCGGAGCCGGAATCGAACCGGCACGGGGATTTCTCCCCGACGGATTTTACTTACCACTTCGGTTTTCACCGCCGACTTACGTCGTTATTCATATATACACGCACCCAGTGGGTTTCTACGCCTACAGCAGGGATTACTATATGAATTGTCGTTCGTGGTCTGGACTATGCTATCGCCATATAAATTTAGTTTACCTATGCCTCGACCATTCGTATCGGCTTTAACACAGCTATTCTTTATCTATTTAGGCATTCCGTCTCTAGTCTCTACACCTTCCTAATACGCCCCATGTGTGCTCCTGTTGCCATTCAATTGGGACCAGCATATCTACTGTTGCATTATCGACCATACCCTTCAAACCATAAAACCTCTGGTTTATAACATGGCGCTAGGACTCCACATCAAGGTATTCGTTATTGTTAGGTTTGGCTCGGCGTTGGCAGGATTGAATACCTTTGCCTATCGAGGATCCTCATCAGCCTAATATTGGATTTTCATCCTCAACTGATAACATTTGTCTCGAATCGGTTTAGCGTTCGCCGAATTTACGGAAATACTACTAGCGGGTTTCCCTTGAGTTGTTACGCCGAACCTCGTCTATAGAGTGTGGGCTGTTCCATTTGGCTGTCGCTCAGTTGTGATATTTCTACCACAGTTTATCGCACTGACTACCAACTCATTTTTCGCTAGTGACCCGAACCATGTCACCATGGTCTAGTCCGTTGTGTCTACCAATTCCACCACCCGGGCTTAAATCTCTTTCTTTGCATAGTTCTTATACCACAAATTGATGTCTTAATTCTATCTCTTCTTTATTATCGTCTTGGAGAAGAATTCATGTATTTCGTCTTCGTGTATGCTTACTATTAATATACAAAGAATAATTAAATTGCCTACAGGTATTATAGACCCTGCGAATATTGCTAACGCCTCCCCAATACATATATCTTGTTTGCTCGTCGCAATATATATTGTACTGACAAAACTTATAATAAATGTGAATAACCAAAGAAATAGCCACATATTATTTTCCCTTTCTTATTTGGTGGGTGAGGTTGGGGTCGAACCAACAATGTTTACCACGAGGGACCAGATTTACAGTCTGGTAGTGCACACGCCTTAGCACCAACTCACCCATTGATTATTTAAATTATTTCTATTCTTGTTTGCATTAGGAGAACCATCGCTCTCCGTGTTCCCTTTTTACCATGTTTAAAATGGGCCAACCAATCCTCGAGATTGTAATTAACCAGACCACATCCACATCTAAATTGAAGTTTCATGGTTCTCTCCCACAACGTGAACAAAATTTTTTAAAATCAGTCGGATATCCCGGATAACTTTTACAAATATAGCAATAACCAGTTTTGGAGGCCAGATCAAAGCATATTTGTTGAATATTCGTTAACACCCAAACATACCAAGTTATTATTCTATGCATTTAATCCTCCACGAAGACTTTATCCTGACATTCCTGACACATACCGGAAACCTGGTATTCCTTTTCCGACATTTCATCGTCAAACTTTGTTATAGGTAACTTACACAAGGTGCATATCCCATTTGCCATAGCATCCTTTGTGCCTGGAAATAAAACCTCGATGGCTTCTATCATTTCCAGGCTTTTATTTTTCATAGGTTTCATTATTTAGTCCCTATTAAAGGACACCACTCCGGTATCTCTGGTTTATCATCAAACATTTCAAATAAAGTAATTCTTTGATTTTTATGTTCACGGCATATCCACTCTTGCACATATTCAAAATAATTCGCCGTATGAAATCTTTGAGATCTCATGTGGGGACATGTATCACAACACTTTATTTTTATGGACACCTCGGTCATAACTATTCCCTCTTACAATATGGACATTCATCCTGGTTAAATTCCCCCGTTCCACAAACTAAGTCTCGCATCTTACCAGAGGCTTCTATCTCTTTAATTCTCTTTGCGGAGTACCAGATAAAATGACCGAGAAAACGGGTAAGCCTATCTTCTGTTACATGACCCCAGTAACTACCACCGCAGACACATCTGCGTTCACAGCAATTCTCGGTACGTTGGCCGAAATGAAGACCTATTATACATAGAAACTTACGCCATAGTTTCATGTTATCCCCCCTTATTTCTATGCCTAAAAGATGCTTTCATATCAAACCCGTGACTTAAAATTCTTTCCTTGTCAGTCATCGGGGGTTTACCGGCTGGTTGTAAATCAGGTACTTCATTAATTATATTACCCATGAAGTAGCTCAGATCTTGATATATCTGTTCGGCTGAAATAATAGAAGGGATACCAAGATTGCCTAAAATTGGTACATCCCCTTCTACACCATCAGGACAAAGACAGAATACTGGTGCCTGGATTTCCCTCGAAATTTCTATCAGTCTAGGGTCAGATCTGCCAACGTAATACTCATACGTTTTAGGCTCTTCAAACATCCAAGAGATACGGTTTCTACGCTTACTTATTAATCTATCGTCTACCTCTTGTATCTTACCAGGTGCGAATACGGACCAGGGTGTTTCATGATGGACCATATAATTATCATAATAATATAGTCTCACCAGCAGATAGTATTTACCAGTTATAACAAGCCACTTGTATTCGTATTTATCTTTAGTAGATCCATTACGGATACCTAAACTATCTGGCAGTTTTACTTCACGAATGCCCATGTACCCATACTTATCTCTTTCGGCTAATCTTATCCTGGGATAAACTATCTTCGGATCACCGCCCCCATATTGATGGGCTACGTAATCGTAGTAGTCTTTAAACGGTGATGAAATTATCATGGTCCTCTCCTTGTTTTATGCTATAATAATAACTATGTCAAAATTTTTACTCCGATGTTCTTGCTTGGTTTGCAAAAAGGAAATAACAACTCAATCCTTAAAGGCCCACCTACAATCTCATTCTATCAAATCATTTAATAAAATTTGTTTATCATGTTCCTTACCCTGCAAAGACAAATTTTGTTCCCATTCCTGTTCGGCAAAATACAACAACTCTTTATGGGGTCCCTCAAAGAAAAATCTTCCTAAAGGATTTAGAAAAGGTTTTCGATATGTAGATGGAAAACAAGTTCCACCCTCCACAAAATTATATGAATGTGAGATATGCCATAAACTTCATCCCCTAGTGGGAAGGACCTGTTCTAAGGGATGCAAATCAAAGTTACTTTCACTACTCATGCTTCAAAGAATCTCTGATGGGTTTAATCCACAACAAAATAGAGGGAGATCAAAACGATCCTGGCTTGAGGCCTCATTTAAACAATGGCTAGATATTAAGTATCCTTTTGTCGTATTCGAAACCGAAAAATCTTTCAAAAGAAAGGATATAACAAAAACCTATTTTGTCGATTTTCATTTTCCCGAGCTTTCCTTAGTAATAGAATTAGATGGGACCCAACATGGATTATCTACAGAATATGATTCTTTAAGGGATGATTACTTATCACAAACCTACGGCCTAACTATTCTTAGAATAAGTCATAAGGAATACATTAAGAAGACTAGGATAGAAGAAATCCAAAAGTATTTAGAGCGGCGAACAGGACTCGAACCTGCATACGACCAATAAGGTCTGCCTGCTTGGAAGGCAGGTGCACTACCACATATACCATCGCCGCTTTAAATACTCTTTAACCTCTCTACCACTAAGCTATACCCGCAAATATTCTTCTGTAATACATTCGTGTTCAGGGTTGCCATAGATAGCCAGCCAATTACCCCAAACATACATTGCATCCATGTTCATTCCTGGATCACCAGATAACTGATAGACCCTACCGGACCTGGTTATACCACACCTCGTAGCTTTATCAAAGGACTGAACCGCTGAACAAACCCTTCCTTCTCCACACCATCCAGCGAAGTGGATGTCCCAGTTATTAGTCTTGGGATTCTTAACTTTGTAAACCTGGAATCGGCTAAGTATAGTTCTTGGTTCATCCTCAACACTGGCTGGTTTCCAAACACCCCCAGTAATACAATCTTCTAGACTCATGGTGTTCTCCTGTTCCATTTTTCAATAGTTTCCTCTTTCGAATCCCCATGAATCTCGGCCCCACACCCACCAACATTGCATGTACAGTGCATGACATAACAGAAGTTATCCCCTTCTTTCCTATTGTTCATCCTATGGTAAGTACGCATCTCAAACTCTTCGTTATAAACCCAGAGAGTCCCAGAGGGGTACAGCATATCCATATCGTCCCAGTCTGGTTTCTTGCCACAGAAGGGACATGGAAGTAAATCTGGTTTATCACTCACTCAAATCTCCTTTGTTATTTTTCGTAGCTCCTGGTTTTCATGGAACCTAGTGCGGGAGTTTATATATCTCTTAGCCCCCCTTCTAGATCTGGCTATACCATTATGTGGGTGTCCATCGGCCATTGTCACACCTGCAGATACTTCCCTATCTGATAAAACTAGATGGACCCTTTGGAAGAATACCACATAGTTACCCCTGCGATTCTCTGAGGGTGCTACAAAGCTACGTTTATGATTAGTTTTCATCTCACCTTCCATTTACCAAATAAGAATCGTTTAAATATGTTTCTTTCTAACTTATAGTATTCCCACCATTTAGAGTATCCCATCCATGACAAAAATTGGTGGTAGTCACCGTCTATTAAAAGTTTGTTATAATGACGCCCTGACTTCTTACAGTCTAGTACCGTTATGCAATATCCTTCAAATAAGTGATACCTATCATAATCAGTAATAGTATGTAGAGATATAAAATCTGGTACTACCCACCATTTAGGAGGTACTCTTACATACATACGCTTTACTATATGGTTCTTCATAGCAACGGCAAATTCCCCGTTACTTTATCAATATCTTCTTCAAGTCCAGGCCCAACAGCAATTGCCGTATAGGTATGAACCCCGTTAAACTCAGTCAAACCTGAGTCTTTTATTAGGACGGTTAGGTACCCTTCGTTCTTTGCCAGCTTGTGCAGTTCCAGCAGCTCTTCTTCTGAGCTAACAGAAACGCAAATCTTCTTGAATGGCCCTGCTAGCCAACCCTTAACCCTTTGGTCGTCCATACAAGGTAAGATGGCTCCAAGAGATGCGTGTGCACCTTGTGCTACCATCTTACCTTTACGCATGTTTAAGTCTTTGCGTAATACTATTACTTGTTTGTACATTTATTTCTTTCTAAAGGGACAGGTGCAATTGTTTATTGTATCCATTATCTTCTCTAGAGTTTCCATAGTATACGACTTATCGGTGTTGGTGAACTTGCCACCAAATGTAACGATATCTGTTACTATACCTAATGGTATCTGAAGGAATATCATTGTTAATATTACGACGACATCTTTAATCAAACTGATCATGAGTGCCTCCTATAATTAAATTCTTCTACATCTTCTTATACCACTAAACTAACCTAAAAAAGAGAATGAGACCTCTTTCTTTTAATTGGTCCGAATGGAATGAATCGAACATTCGATTTTCTGGTCCCAAACCAGACGACTTACCACTAGCCTACATTCGGTATTAAATTGGCTCCGTTTGCAACTTGGCGTAGGTGGTTGAACCCAGCCCTGTCACTATATATTCTGCACCACGGACGTACAATGCCTTTCGCAAGTAGTAGTTCTCAACTATTCTACTTTCAACTTGCTAGAAATTTATTACATTTGATCCATTCTTACTATTTCTACTATTCTCTTAAGAGTAGGTAGATCAACGTAGTACCATTCACTATGTATATGATACCCACATAAGTTAAGGTAATTTTTCACCTTAGTTTCCAATTTACCTAGTGCAGGCCAAGCAAACTCATAAGTCAGTTTGCCTCCACTTCCACTTTGTATTTCTCTAAACCTAGCCTGAAGGCAACCAGATTTACCCAGTTTCACACGCCCCATCTCATCGCGTATGCAATACAGATCATGATATTTAATATCAATGCCAGGTCGTCTGGCGCTATGCTTCATCCTTGACGTTGAGCCTTCTACAGCCCTGGGTCAAACTTATAAACTGAGGGTGGCCATGACGCCACTGTGTTACCTTGTTCAGGCATAGCTATCGTAGCCTGTATAGGATTTAGTTCAATTCTGCCACGAAGTTGAGTGGTATCATGGGCCATCTTTGCTTTTGGTGTTGCTGGTTTCTTTGACATGCTAAGTTCCTTATCAGGGTTAAATTACAAGTATGTTGCTGTGCTACGGTGCTACTTACTACGGCGCTGCATTTGGTGGGTGGGGTGGGACTTGAACCCACAACCTACCGGTTAAAAGCCGGTTGCTCTAGCCATTGAGCTACACACCCGATGGGTTTATGTGTAGCCTCTTCTTTGTTGTTACTCATTTCTTTCTCCTTGGATTACATGATCGGATTTGAACCGATGGTTGTATGGTTTTGCAGACCATTGCGTTGGGCCACTCCGCCACATGTAATTCTTAAAAGGACCAGTGACCTAAAAATGTTATATACAGCCAACCCGATGGTATTATACATTTCCGTCCATCCCTAAGATTTATTCTATGAGTACCAGACTTACTTATTCCAATACTCTCTATCTCGCCTAAAATTATCTTTTCTCCATTTGGAAAATAGTAAACTCTCTCCGTCTCGCTAACTTTCTTAAACTCAATATCCACATTACTTCCTTTTCTGGAGTCACGTACGGGAGTCGAACCCATCTTACCAGGATGAAAACCTGATGTCCTAACCGATAGACGAACATGACTAATCTAAATTTTACTACAAATTCTTATACCACAATTATCGCAAACCACGACTAACCACCAAAATACTTAATTACCTCTTTAAGGTGCTTTTTCATGATCTTAGAATCTTGTAGATTCTCCAACTCATACTTTTCTTTACCATCTTTGGCTTCAAGTTGTTTAATATCAGCCTTAACGCATTTCAGTTGTTTCTTCAAACACGGTAAAACCATACCATCAAACATACCATCGGTTATTTCGATTTTCATAAGGATCTCCAAATTTATTTCAATACCACATCGCTTGGGACCCAGTCATTATCATAACTACCTAGGCTACGTACAGTCTTCCCTACACCGGTGGCTGCGAAATCAACCCACTTCTTATGCCCATCTATAGCATCTTCTTTAGAAGGATATCTTTCTACTATAACCCAGCCATACATAAACTCTGATCCCACAGCTGTTTCAAACCCCTCATCTGTTGTGAAGGCGGTCGAAACTGTTAGTCCATTATCTAAAAATTCCTTACCTATTTTTCTTTCCTCGTAGTTGCCATCCATAGCACGTATTTCTGGTGGTAGCATAAAACTAAACATCTTTGTCCTTTCTGTACTTCAATCTTTTCCGTGCTGCGTACGCTCTGCCACGGTTATTAACAACTTGTTCCCAAAGGCCCGTATCCGGGTTACTACGAGCAACTGGTATATCACCAACATCATTGGTAAAGTCACGATGAACCTTCCCCCCTATTTTATGGATGTGCCAGCACTTATGCCTAATTGGCACCGCTACGTCTCTGTAGATAGTTACATCCTTGGTTTTCATCTCATTCTCCTTTTTGGCGGAAAGCGTTGGATTCGAACCAACGGTAAGGGTTACCCCGAACGACGGTTTAGCAAACCGCTGCCTTAGACCTCTCAGCCAGCCTTCCATGTTTAATCTGCCCAGGATACGTCTTTCCAGTGATAACAGTCAGACTCATACCCATTCCCATCTACATTAATATACTCTTCGTATATCTGAACTATCCTACTCCAGTGGAATACTCTTAATTCATTACCTATTTTTCTCCAGATAACGAATCTATTTATTACTCGTTTATCTCCTGGCTTAAGACGTACTTTAGGTTGAAGTATGAATATCATATTACTCCTTTCGTCTGTCGGGTGTACTCTTCCTTCTGTCAACGGAAGGCCATACTACTGCAGGCCTAACTTTGGTGGGTAAACTTCTACCAACCTTAGCCTTTATCTCTATGGGTAGTTCTGGGAAGGGCCAGGTTGCCGGAATATGCCTATCTCTACTCATCATTTTTCTCCTTCTTGGATACTGCTTTAGCCATGTCCTTGCCCATCTTAACAAGCAATCCCTCACAACGTTTGATTTCAAATTCTGCTTCTTTTCTTTCGGTGGCTACCTCATGGGTTAGTCGTTTTTTCCAAAATACAATGTTAGCATTTAAGCTGGTTATTTTGCGGTGAAAGTCTTCTTGTTCACCACTACTTAACTTACCTTTAACTTTGTTGAATTCCTCAAGCACAATCTTCTCCTTTATCTGGCGGCCCGTGACGGGATCAAACCGTCGACCGATCCCTGGACAGGGGATTGCTCTATCGCTGAGCTAACGGACCAAATTAAACTACTTAACTCCCCCGACTGGACTCGAACCAATGACTCAGGCATTAACAGTGCCTTGCTCTACCAACTGAGCTACAAGGGACTTAAGTAGTCTCTTTATTACCTTCGTACCTAGCCGTCTTTCTGTTAGCCCTATCAACAATCTTTCGACCATTCTTTTGTTTTCCGGACTTACCAGCACAGCAACCATACTTACATTCCAATTTGTCTCTACGACTATGTCCGTAAGCTCTCATCTTCCCCTCCGCTATTCAAAGTACACCATTCTGGGATCTTTGGTAAATCCTTGTTAGGCAACTGCCTGTCCTCTTTCTTACACCAGAAGTGTTCAAACATACCACTAGATGTATCAATGTGTGGGCAGTCGTCACATGTTACTACCTGTTTCTTAATAATAAACATAATATCTCCTATTCTCCTATTCTCCTATTCTCCGCATCTACTACATGGATAAGTTTTCCATCTCATTTTTGCTTCTCTGCGTGTAGATCGTTTGTGACCAAACCAATGACATAATAAGTTCATGATACTCCAAAAGAAAAACCCCAGATTTTCGGTCTGGGGCTTAAGAATACTTCAGTAACAATTACATTCCTTTAGCCCAGCACCGTACCTCCGTCGTTATTATACTCGGGTTTACTAAGTGGTGAGGATGTAAATGTGATGTTCATAAAGCTATTTTAACACATCTAAATAATATATCCAAGAATAAATGTTATAGACCCGAATACTAAACTACATCCGACCACCAATGCTATTGTTTCATAGGTGTATTTTATAGAGCCAAGGATATATCCTCCTAATATTAACATAGCCACTGGCATAATCCACCAATATTCTAGTATCATATTACTCCCCTACAGAAAATCCGAAACTTTTAGAATTACCAGCTTTGGAACTATCCGGCATATTATCTCTCATCATATCTAACCTTTTAAAGGCCTCTTCAGTTGATAGTTTGAAACACTGAGTCAGAACAATAAGTTCTCTTAGGTACGCTACTGAGTACCCCTTACTACCAATTACAAATACTTCTATTTCCTCTGCTTTCATCTCGGGCAACTTAACCTGTAGATAAACTCGTCGTGCATCCTCAGAAGGCATATCTATCTTACGGATTGTATCAAAGCGGGATGGGCGATCTTTGAAACGATTGTCCAGCATCTCAGGATAGTTAGTGGTAGCTACGTACACCACGTTCTGCAACTGAGCCTCCCCATCTAACATGTTAAGGAAATCAGATTCCCTATACATTTCTATCAGGGCATCCAAATCCTCGATAACTACGAGTACCTGGCGATCTGGTTCAACCTTGCGAAAATCGCGTAGAGTTTCCATAAGCAATCCAGGATGTTTACACATAACTGCGATACCATCCCCGGTCTTAGTGAACAGCCTTATGAGTTGCTGTATGGTAACTGTCTTACCTGAGCCAGGTGGCCCCCAGAGCAATATACCACGCTTATATAGAAAGCCATGCTTTTCAAAGGAGGACTTAAGAGTAGTAAATTCTGCTATCTCTTTGATTAATCTATCCGATTCTGAGTCAGGTAGATCGATGATGTCATCCATGTTGTTACTTAGAGTTTTTAAAAAGTATCCTATGCTATCAGAATACGCTGCCTCATATAGAGCGCACGGAACTGTCTCGCAAGTTTTTCCGATTGCCCAGTAATTACCTTCGGAGGTAGCCCAATTAGTTTTCGAGGTTACTAAACCTACGCTTTCTTTATCCTCTATGTCCATACCTTTTATTTCCTCATCGATCTCTCGTAGTACTGCATTAAGTGATTTGTTGCTTATATTTAGTGTAGCTTGTTCTCTTCTCTTGGATCCACTAAATGAAGGTATCTGTTCACTCATTATTCTATCTCCTAATCTGGTAGTGTCATATCATCTGGGCTTCTAAACCCCTTGAACTTAGCTATTCTTGGGGCGTCAAGGGTTCCATGTGCTTGGTATCTAAATGTTGCTAATAACCCGCGATATTCATCAAAATGATGGAACATATTCGTAGCCAGATCATCCTTCAGACCAGATACCCTAACCACTCCCCAAAGGGGATGTTGTACTAGCAGGGTACCTACTAGTCCGCTTGGTACTAATCCCACTTTAGAGCTAGATCTTTTGCTTCTACCAAGTTCGTTGGTTTGTTTTTCGTTGGTATTTATAGTGCCCTCCTCGAAACCAATGAGAACGCCTTCGGCATCTTCCATAGGTTTTACTTTAAGCAGTTGGCCCCCGGTTACCGTTGCCCTACCAAATTTATACAATGAGTCATGATGACGAAGTATGACCCCTTCATACCCTAGTTCTATTTTGGATTCCACGTATTCGTTCACCTCTTCCCTATTATTAAGTAGGGTTTGTTCCAGGATTTTGGCGAAGGATGGCAATTTTAAGTCACATAAATAATCATACCTTTTACTGAATGGGTCGCCATTGATAACGTCGAATATCCACATAAATAAATCAGGGACTTCTTTATGACGCATAAATGCACTGGTGGCTTTATTAAAAGACTCTGGATCTGCCAGATCTTCGACTGTTGTTATTTCTGCTTCTAACCCTTCCAAAACCGGATGGGATTCTAAAAGTGTCCGGGTATGTATATTTGGAAGAGGTTTTAAGGATCTGGTACGGCAACGTCCATCATAGATATTCACCCTAATGCCATCCCCCTTTACTGACCCGTATACGGGGTATACTAACTTATCTAGATCAGCCGTTGTTCCTAACATTGGTTTCATACTATGCTTGGTCTCCTGCAGGTATAGCTCCAGATAAAGCTTCCTGGTTAATTTGTAGTGGTAGATTATGTTTAATAGCTAATTCCCTAATGGTCTTTAAGTCTTTCTCTCTAGCAGCTAGTTTAGCTTTCTGTTTTCTTATCTCAGCCTTCCTCTCTTTAGCCAATCTTGCCTCTATTTCTTCCGTGGTTTCAGGACGCTCAGTTATCATGTTAAACCACGCTGAAGCAGAGTCCTGACGGCCAGGGGCAAAGGAGAACATAGTATGATCCGGCCAATCTTGTAAGGCTTCAGCTCTAGCCTCTTCAACTTGCTCATGTAGTCTTCTACGTAAGTCGTTACAAATTAAGTCAATATCTGTCGATATATTGCCACTTAGTATAAGGCTTCCTGAATCTACCTCAAGACCTGTCTCTATTTTTCTTAACGCCATAATATTCTCCTTTAGTTAATCAATGAAATTTCTTTATGTACTTCCTGCTGTTCTTCCTCGATGAGAGGTGGTAGTTTCTTGAGAGTTTCTGGGTAAAACCCAGTATATCACCTACGGTGCTTTTCCATACTATTGGATTAGACGTGGTTGCCATACACGTACCACAATATAGAAGATCAAACCCAAAGTGCTTAGGCCCAGCCACCTGTTCTACCTTAAAAACGAGGCCTAAATACTTTTGATTTCCACAGCATGGTTCTGGTTTTACAACTTGAACCCAGTCCCCTGAGTTAAAAGAATCTGTCATCACTTCCTCCTATTTAAATATCTAGTCATAAACTCTTATACCAAAGAAAGATAAGAAAGATAAAAAGCCAAGAATATTCCCTTGGCTTCTAGTCATCCCTGAATTAATGTACACCATAAAAGCTTCCGGGTCGAGAAGTGTACGAGCTCCACTTATCACCAAAGCACCGCACCGTGTGTAAGGTAGGCCAATGATAAGTTTTATAGCATTCAGAGTAAAGGGTATCTGGCTGACCAGCCAAGGGTAATAGGTAAATGACATCCCGACCGCCATCGTTACTTATGAGATAACACCTTACACACCGTATTATACTTATACCAAGTTAAGTTACTGTTATCTAGGACCCATACTCTGTTGCTTATACCTTACTTCTCTAGATAATGCTTGTAGGTATACAATGTCATTACCGCTTTTTTCCGTAACCATTACTCCTATACAACGCCATCCCTCTCTTAGACATTCATTTACTTCCTTTATTAGATTACCTAGGCTCAAAGACGATACTACATCATATTCCTGTGTCTGAGTAGTAACTGAATACTGGCCGGACGGTTTTGATTCCAAAGATTCCATATTAAAAAAAACGGGGATTGACTCCCCGTTTTCCTTGTTAAGTTACATGTTGATAAAACCTACACGACGACGAATTTCAGCGAGACTTTCTTTCCGGACTAACTTACCATCCAGGAATACCGTTTGCAGAGCTCCTAAGGCCTCTTGCTCCCACGTTTGCTGATCGTACAATACGAAGGTACCATTTTCTTCCTCGACGCGGAGAAGGCCCTTTTGAGACTTCTTGGTGCCAGAATCAGTTATTGGATCCTTGAACAACTCATATGGTTCTCCATCGATTTCGCCATATGTTGCTTTCATGGCTGAACCTGTGCTATCACGAGTATTGTACACAGAGCCATAACTACCACGACCAAAGACTACATTAGTCGAAGCAAAGCCTTTATCCTCCAAACGAGTAAGGATATCTTCAGCACGATCCGGGGTAATTGAATCACCATAGATAAGGCCAACTCTCTCATTAAGAACCCTAAAGCCTTTATCATTAATAGTACCACCGAAGGCATCCCAGAGGCATTCCAGTGCGCCTTTTTCCGATGGGGATAAAGTAATCTCTTCAAAGGATTTCATTTTTGAATCAGATACATAGTAGAATTGTTTATCATGACGATCCCACTCAATAGATACAATTCCTTTATAGGTCTTACCTTCGAAGTTGAAATATCCTACCCCCTTACCATCACCTATTTCACCATGAGGTGTTGCTTCTGCTATCCCTTCAACCAATATCTCTCTTGCCCATTCTTTTGCATCATCCAAAGTAGTACCTGGATCAGTTAAATCATAAACCTGTGTACTACCACAGATAATATCTGCTGGATTACCGGAGTCTGGACGGAATACAACCTTGGCCATACCTAATGCGTTCACCTCCCTTGCCAGGATCTCCTCTTTCAAAGAAAGGGCGATGTTGGTTAACACATCCCACAGGTTCTTCGTATCCGAAACTATAGAAACGATACCTGAAGGGTAGACCTCAGTGATAAGGTACTTGAATACCTTACGTTCGGCCTCACGCCATTGCTCATCATACGTAGCAGGGGCAGTACCATCTTTCAACATCTTGTCCATGGCTTGGGCTATGAGCATACACATAACACTATGCTCCGTAGCAGGTACACTACCCCCAATGAAAGTCTCCCCGCCTGAATAGTACTCTTCCAAGTAAGGAATGACGGGGATTGTATCCGTGCCCAATGAGCAAAGCATGTGCCCCGATAATGACTGGGTTGCATCGTGAATACCACGCATACCACGGAAGGCAAAGCAATGTGCCTGCCAATCAATGAAGGCCTTATCCCCACCAGTTCTGTCAGCAAACTCTTCCAGCATTACACGGAAGTAATATGCCAAAGTAGCTACTGTCATTACAGGCCAGGATTCACAAGAGAGCATGTCCTCGAAGTAATTTACCAGCCAGAAGAACTCTGGTACGGTATTACGAATGGTAAAGGTAGGGACGCGGAATGGAACAAGCGATCCTTCTTTCAACGCCTTGATATGCAAGGGTAAGTACCCCAGTTTGTGTAATGCACGGATGTGGTGTACTGTCACGGCATCTGGTCCAAGGGCCTTGTCCATGATTGCTTTGTACTCGTCAACAACCTCGTCAACTGGGCGTTGGAAGAATTCCTCATTCCAAGTGTCGATGATAAGCCACTGGATGATGCCTTGCAGGCCGAAGAAGAGGATCTTATCGATCCCCTTGATTGGGAAATGTTGCCCACCACGAGGGCAGTTGTTTGTGTAGACCAGGGAAGTTCCTTTTGGGTATTGGAAGATGTGGCCGGTCTTATAGAAGTCGGCCAGTACTGATACGACGAGTTTCATGTTATCTCTCTATAAAATGTACAGTTGCGATGGGAGTGTCTTTTACCTAATAAACAGGCGGATACTAACCTAAAGTCATATCCCTTAATTTGCATATCTTTATTACCAGTTAGTGTATCTATGTGATTGCCTCCTTTGTCAAATACTTTTATTAGTGATTTAAACCTATACGCATTTTCGCCTAAGGGGCGGGTCACTAATCCATTAGCTACAGCATGAAGTTGATTTTCTGCATTAGTCGCCCATTCAAGATTACCCACAAAATTATTTGCCTTAACACCGTCTTTATGGTTAACTTGGGGTTTATTCTCCAAATTAGGTATAAAAGTTTCTGCTACTAGTCTGTGTACCCTCTTAGATATTTTGCGTCCTTCATGTGTGAATCTAAGAGTTTGATACCCACGGTTATTAGTTTGGGTCTTAAGAATCCTACCCTCAATTATTCTCGGCGGTTTATTATCCGAGAAGGATATTATCCTTCTTACTGATTTAATCCTCCCCATATTACTTACTAATATGGTAGACTCATATCCTAGCGCACCTTTCCATTCTTCGACCATCTATTGCTCCTTAGTAAAGGGCAATTATATTACACAGAGGTGTAATGTGTCAACCTAATGTCATCCCTTAAAGTGGCATTCATAAGATTAGCACAGGAAATATTATCGAAATATGTCTTTAATAGGTCCAGACCTCCCGGGAAGAAGCCATGAGTTATATGTAGGTCAATAGTGTAACGTAGTCCAATCATGGAACGGGACAAAGCTTTAGCTATTTCGGTAAACGTCGTTCCGTACTCAATTAAGTCATCTACGACAAGAAACTTGGTATCTTGCTCAAATTTGAACTGGCCGTAGTCTATGGTAGTCCCGCGTATCTTACCCGTCGAAACGTCCCGTACCTTATCTGCGTAGATTATCTGCTTAATACCTGCCCTTTCAGCAACCTTGAGGATTTTCTTTCTCGCACCAGCATCAGGAGAGATGAGGACGTACTCGGATAAGTTGGTTTGAGTCCTACCAGCAAAGGTCGCCATGAGCAAATCCTCCTGTGGTATTACCTTGCAGTTATTGATCAGAGCCGGGGTAACATCACTATGTGGATCCCAGATAACAACTTCGTCAAATTTCAAAGAATTGATCAAATCAGCAAATACCTTTATCGATAAACTCTCCCCTGGAACCATGACACGATCCTGACGAGAATAAGGAACATAGGGTATTCTGAGACCTATATTGGGAGCAGGGGTATACCCGTAATAACGGCGTATCGCATCTACAAGCATACATATCTCCATGATGTCATCACTGGACCTTATACGCTTTTCTATCCATAGAATACCATTAATATCCACTAAGGTATGAATATGATCGGCTATTTTTACATGAATCTCCCCACATGGAAACTTCTTAGGGAAATCCTGCACTTGTAACTCTTTCGTAGTGCTCACGGCTGATGCCTCCAATATTTGATTAAGTCCTTGGCCCAACGCATACGGGTTCTCCGCATCTTACCAGTGGAAGGTAGAATAGGCAACGGTACGACTCTCTTTACATGTAGCCATTCTTCTAGAGAATTTACTGTCCATAGGCACCCAGGTATTTGTAAGTCGTTACGTATCTGATTGATTATCTCGTGACCGGCCTCTTGTAAATTCTCATTTTCAGATGCCATAGCAACTGCATAGCAGAGGTACATTGTGCTCCTAGTTTGTATCTTCTTTCTGGCAGCCTTCAAAATCTTTACGTGAACCTTACTCATGACTTCTCCTTTAAGATGAAAAAAGAGCCGGGAATTTCTCGGCTCTTTCATTACTTACTGCTTGCTTGGACTACTTTCGATAGAGGTATCGAGACTCAGTTGTTTAGCTGTACGAGCCGTCAACAGATCAACCAGCGTAGATGCGCTACTACCATTTGCCTGGGAGTTACCCATAGATGTAAGCGGTACCCATGCTCCGGGACGTGCTTGGGCAATTGCCTTAGCGTACGCCTCGTTAACAGTAACATACGCCGCCAGTTTCTGATTAAGAGCGCCGTTAGCTGCCATCTCCAGTTTCATCTTTGCCGCATCACCTTCCCCGATAAGGGTCTGTTGCAACTTATACTGCTGGGCAGTTTGTGCTGCCAACTGTGCCACTTCAAGATCCTGCTGAGCTTTAGTAACCACCGTTGCTTTGATGACTTCCTGTGCCCATTTTGCCTGAGCTGCAGCAGCTTTACCTTCAGCTTCCGCCGTCTTGGCTTGCTGCTCTGCCTTCAACGAGGTTGCTATAGCAATCTGAACTTGAGTAGTTGACTCTTGACGAGCAGCGATCTGTCTTTCCACGATCCTATCGTATTTCAATTCATTGATAGAAAGGGGAAGCAGGGTAATGTTGAAGTCCTGCAATAACGAAGGCTGCTGACGCAAAGGCATGCCTTTGGCATCTCTCAAAATCGTAGTAACGGAAACTGTTTGATTTCCACCAGTTGGGTCCTTAACTACCATCTCATTAGCCTGAGTTTGGTAGATACCGTGCTCGGCTTGATCGTCAATGTACTGGATCAATTCGCCACGACGTGTACCAGAGGATTCTGTAGAGCTCATCATCGGGCCAGAGAAGTATATCGAAGAATCAAGAGTTTTACCGACCGCCATATCTTCAACTGCCGCCTCACTACCAAATTGTTTCTGTATCCTAAGTATACTCGGAGTATCCAAAGGCATTTGCCAACTGACGGCACCATTAAGGATACCATGGCCACCTTCAGAGAATCGCACACGTTTACCAAGAGAGGTTGCTCCTGGACATTTGGTTTCCTCACCTGTCTTTGGATCAATAACACTACAGAAACTGTACTGAGCCTGACGTGTGTACTTCGTGGCCGATCCCAAACCAATCCACTTCGGACCTGGATTCGTGTAGACGTCCAGTTTACCGGTAATGGTTTGGACCACCATGATATGGTGAGAATCCAGGGTGGTGACCATAAATGGAATACTGATAAGTACTACCAGCATAACTACAAGACCGATGATCAATCGTGGCGTAGCTTTAAACATTGTGTTCCCCTTCTTTTAAATTAGACTGCTTTCGTTGTTCAAGTTTGTATTCCAACTTCTGTTCAACGTCTTTTTGATTCAGAGAAATTTCCTCTGCTTCCAACTTACCCTGCTTCCTAAAGAACGGAAACATGGCGGTATTCTTTATCGCTGGTACTATTACCTGAGTACCAAAAATCATAATAACGCAAAACGCTATTATGAAATCCAACAGCCCAAAAAATATCATTTTCTCTCCTAGATTACGCCGGTTCGGTTACAGCCAATTCCACCGCTGGCTTAGCAGCCTTAGCAAGTACTTCTTCTGTCTTGACTATTGACGACAATACAGAGCAGGCCAAGTCGAGATCAGGCTGTGTAATGTGGCTTTCGTTATCAGTGGGAAGTTCGGTAATTTTCTCACCTGTAGAAACATCGAATATGCGTAGGGCCTCTCCACAACCCTCCAATTCACCTTTGAATTCCCTCCCGTTGGAATGTTCAAAGTTGGCATACATACGGTTACCTTTTAAAACTTTAACATCGTTCATTTCTTATCTCCTTAAGTGAATTCAGAATAAACAAATACTTCCATGGTTTTCAAGTGGAATACAACCTGATTAACCTTAAATTTTCCTACACATTCTTATACCAGAAAGTGGCTCATTTATTTGGCTAAAAAAAACCCAGAAACGAATCTGGGTTTTTCTCATACATCACCTAATTACTTAGGCAGCAGTCGCAGCCGCAGTCGGAGCGACAAAGTCTTCCGGAACTGTGGTCAATGCTTTATCCGTACCAGCGGGTACAGCGCCGATGATTTTCAGCAGCGGCAAGTAGTTACGGGTGGACATGCCGAAGTCGCCAGCACGTTGAACCTTGACCTGAAGTGCTTTCAGGTTGTCGATTTGTGCTTGCAGTGCATTGATCTGAACCTGGTTCGACACGATGAATTCATCTTTGTTGTCGATCAGGTTGATGATCTCTGCTACAGCGGCTTTCTTTACTTCCGTGTTACGCTCGTTGATTTGACGATTGTATTCATCACGGATGTCAGTAGGCATTGTTGCGCCGTAAGCTGCAGCTTGTGCTGTCAGATCAACATTGGCCAGACTAACCAGTACTTGGGTATTAACTAACTTCATTTGTTACTCCTTTGTTTTCTAGGGTTAAAAAAACTAATAAGATATCCTAGCATATCTTACAAGTTGTATTTGGTGCGCAGGAGCTTAGGTCCCACGACTTGTACTTAAGGCACCAGCTACTTCCGTGGTTTCACATTAGAGTATCAGACTAAAAGAAAGGGGAGACTTCTAACTGAATACTAACCCTGTATACTCGGACGGTTGTTCAAAATACTATAAAAAGACGTTAAGATTTCTCTCAATTTTCTTATACCAAGGATTTGGGAATTATCTAAAAAAACGAGGTTTGATCCTCGTTCTTTATTGTTAGTCGTTAGTGAACTCAACTCGTACGCAAGTCTTATCTTTGAAACTTCGATAAGCTTCCTTGACGAAACTAGGTGGTTTTATTTCGACGTTTAAGCCATGTTGGTTCATAAGATAACCCCCGTATATCATAAGTGCGAGTATGGAAAATACACCATCCAATATTGCGTTAACGGTGGCTAACGGGCCGATCTCTACCAACCCATGCATTAACATGAACGCTACCCATGGTATTAACCCACCCAAGGTTATTACTACGGCAAAACTAAAGAGTGCTATTCTGGACAGCACACCTAACACTCCCATAGCCACAGCCCTGGTATAAAAACACAAGTCCCCACAAGGAAGATGTGACCACATTGGCCCATACACTGTTGCCAAACGATAGAACAATGATGTCTTCTTCCACGTTATAGTCTTCATTGTCCACCTCCCATCCATGAAGAGGTATGGCCTTCTGCCTTACACATAGGGCATCCACCATCACGACGTTTGTTCTTGGTTGTTGGTCTGGCTACAAAAACGATCTTGTAACCTTTCTTGGAATCTTGCATACCGTGCTTATTACAGTGTACACCAAACTTCGTTGCTGCCATTATGCTCTCCTTCGTTGATTAAACTTCTTCGACTAAAGTATACCCAAATCCTTCTATATCTCCCACACAAGATAATAAGTTAGATTTGCCTGAAGGTATATTCCACATTAAGTAATAGTAGTCATCCTCTGCATGAACTACTCCTACGAAGACTTGCTCTTCCCCATCCCTATCCAAATATTTTCTATTGAAGAAGGGAGTAGACTTCTTTATTATGTTTCTCCAGTTCATCTTACATATGCACTCTGAATCGGTTTCTTCCATGTGAATCTTTCTTGTTATTTGGTGGGTCTGGTTGGGTTCGAACCAACGACCAAAGGATTATGAGTCCTCTGCTCTGACCAACTGAGCTACAGACCCTGAAAAAAAAACCTGCCAAAGTGTGCATCGTTGAGAGGCATGGCAGGTCGGTGTTAGTTTCTACGTGGAATTGTGCAGCCGCACGTAGTCGGAGTTAATCCAATGCGTTGTATCATACATTGTGACGTGACCGAATTAAGGCCGGAGGATGTCTCCCTTAACCCTCAAATTGTCGCAGCCCTTTTCCTAGGTTGAGCTGAGAATTAAATATGGGTGATCAGGGAACCAGGCTTTCTCTCACCTTGGTTCCCCTACTCTGTCTATTCCAGTTGTCAACTTTTTTACTAAAATCTCTAGATATGACTCTAGTGATCCGGAGGTAAGTGAATCCCTTTGAAACAACTACCTTACAACACTCAAAGTATTTCTAATCTCTAATCTCATCTATATAATTCTATCAAATATGCTTAACTAAGCTAGGTCTTCTTCCTGGCAGGATCTCCTGTTAAATAATAGAGTGATACAGCTAGGAATGGATTTTCGCGGCGCTGAAATCCAGGCATTGGTATAGCCTGGTTGTGCATGGGCCTAGTCCATTTTAACGGCACAGGGACATCACTCCTATGCTATAAGGTTACCTAGTTAGCCTGATGCTCTTTACCCTGGTGATGGCTGGGCTGTTGGCTCCAGTATTTCCCCAAGCTTGGTTTTGAAGTTCTCGTACTTTTCTTTGAATTTGCTCTTACTAGGTGGTTTTGGCAAACATCCTTCGACGTACATCCATAGAGTATTAGAAATCATGCTTACGTCTATTATCTTCAATATCAAATCGTCAGTCTTGAAAGATATTACCATAAGTCCCAGGGCCCAGAAAAAACCAAGCATCCTCATACCTCTTTTAGTGTTCCAGAATGATTGGAAAACCTCGTTATACTCCAGGAAGTATGCCTCTTCATCAAGGCTCATCCTAATCAATGATATACCTGAGTAGGAAGTTATTAATAGAAATAAGAAATAAGGTATTGATCTTTCTATGCAAAAACAGAGTAGGTACCCTGAAATACTACTCATGATAAATAGGCGGTAAAGCTTGAATTTCGATATACCTAGGTTATCGTGCAAATAGTCACATATTTTTTGCATCTTACCCAAAAACAGTGAATCTAGCGTCATAAACATATTATTCCCCTTGTTGTTAAGTAAATCCCTTTTTGATTAAAGTCCTTGTTATAGGGCCATAATCAAAAAGACCCGGATCGTTATCACCGGGCCTCTTCTATCCACACTTGTTTAATAAACTAGTGGCCTGTTCAGGTAGCCCTAGGCTGCCAGAGCTTGCGCTCCATGTGCATCGTTTGCATTTACATGCTGCATATAGATTTATACGGCTCTCTATACTTTACCGAGTTGTCATCTCCTAATATTTATCACCCAGTCGAAGCCATGTCACCCCCATCAGAAATAACCTAGATTTACATCTAGATCACTAACTTATATCCACGTCGTTTAATGAAGAAGATCTATTTCGTTAACACTTTGGCGCTGATAAAGCCTAGGTTATTTTTGGTGGAGGTGGGCAGAATCGAACTGCCGTGTTGGATAACTTTCTTAATTGAATTTGGAAGCACTACACTTCCCACAACCATTTATATACGGGCACCCTTACAACCTGGGCTTGGGAATTGCTCTTTTAGCTTTACGGCCGACACCTAGGTTTCCCCGGTTTCATTCCTCCGATATTCACATGGCGTATACATTTCCTAGTCGCAAACACTGAGGAATTCTTACATTACCTATTTTAGACGGATTGATTAGCGAAGTCAAGGGCTACTACGCCACTTGCAGCAGTGAAAGTTACTGCGTTACTAACAGTATCGTACGCCCCCGTACCAATCTCTACTACCTTTCTTTTGTTGTGTAAATAAACCAGCCAAAGAAGGCACCTGACCTCGTATTCATCCCTTACTCAATATCGACGTTCTGCAGAACTCGAATATCTCTTGTTAGGAATTACTGGCTTGGAGAGGCACCTACTTTGGCTGGCTTATGGTTAATGCAACATTGATTGTGGTTGAACTGCCATGGATTCCAACAATAGAAATCCCTTAGAGGTTGAATGGTTGAAGTACCCCATATACTCATCCCCGTAGAGAGCTATCACTTTATCGTCGGTCTCTTCCTGCAATCTCATATGATTCTCATCACATTCTTTAACGAAGTCTGCTACGTTATTGAAATGTGCACTTACTGTACATTGGTTCATTATAGCCTCCTCGTTATTAATGGTAGGCCAGACAGGACTCGAACCTGCATTGGTCCATTACACGGCTACCGCTTAGAAGGCGGTTGTGATACTGGCCTATAAACATTAAGACTCTTACATAATACTTATACCAAGAAATCACCTACCTATAGGATTGAGTAAATCGCAGACATCCTCAAATTCCTCATCGACTAGTAACTCAGTTCCATCACGGAAATGAATCACGGTTAAGAGCCATACGATTGGTGCTCCATTATCCACCCCATCCTCCTCACGTTGCTCTATCCTTTTAATTAGTATGGTTGGGATAAGGTGTTTGTCTAACTGCAGATACTTCATTTAATCTCCTCCTTTTAATAAATATGAATTAGCGATAACCTTGAAGCTATCGCCACCATCAATACGTTGGAACACAACCCCTTCACGCTTCTTAACATTTATGGAGGGGCCCTCTGCAAAGTCTAGATAATCTTGGATATTAGCAAACTTAGATAACATGTACCTGCCTACCAATGGTACAGAATAAAGATGGATTCCATACTCCCACAATTCTCTTAAAAACTTATGTTTTTCTTCTGGGTTGTAATAGCGCTTAGCATCTATATCATAGATTCTAAATACGAAAAATTCTAATTCGTATAGCTCCTCATAATTAGCTTGGATACCTGGACCACACAACTCACCCTGTATAGCTATATTTCTATCTATAAGAAATTTTGGCAATACTTCGTGCAGACTATATTTCTTCACTACCTCGGCAAATCTGGATCCACCTTCTAACCCCAACTTAACATTGCGGGAGCAGAAGCCAAATCTTCCATCTTTAACATACACAGTCATAGAGGATCCATTTAGTTTACCAGTTACCTCGTACTCATCTTCACAACCAAGTTTCTTATTGATTATGTTTTGAATACGTTCCTCGTCAGTCTTAGGTATAAAATCTGGGAAAGATCCTTTTGCCTTCAACTTCTTAGGTGGTAGTATAAATCCATATATAAACTTGAATACGGCTGGTCTATACTTATTAGGAGTAAAGAAACGTATGATGTTATCTATCCATGAGTCATACCTGATTTCTTGAATAGGCCCATCTCTCTCCCATTTTTCCACCCCAAAATACCAGGCTAAGGACTCTGGATCTCTGCGAGTAGTAGGAGGTATACAGGTAATAGGTAGAAGCAGCCCTTGGCTAATCTGGCCACGTAACTTAATAGTCTTAATTCTAACCCCTTCTACCCCACGCCAGGTTATGGCATTCTTTCTCAAGAATTCGAAGATGGGATCCTTAAATGGTATGAAACTATCTATCTCAAAATAAATACCTTCGTCACCAACTTGGAATTCACCCTTCTTTACCACACATTGCCAACCATCTACTATGGCTAGCTCGATATTATCCGCATTAGCTATCGGCTCTATCTTCGACACTTTCCGTATCGTTACTAGTTCTCTCTCCAGATTCATCTATTTTCTCCTTTATCTCAATATGACTAAGTTCATTCTCAGTATCTCTTGTTAACGCCTTTTCTATAGAGAAGACCTTACCTGGGTAGCGCTTGGCTAATTTCTCTATATTGGCTACTGCCGCATCCTCTATATCTACCCCTAGTTCTTGCTTGGTGAATAAGGACATATAATAGTATAATCTATTGAGATCATAATCTAATTGCTCCTCCTGCCAACTTTCAGGATACATCAACGTTATAGAGAAGAAGTTGGCTGCATGATGGGCTAACTTGGCTAATAGTTTGTCCAACGTCAGTTGCCCAAGCGCAGGATTTATAAATGTGGGTAGAGGAGGTACATCCGGCATGTCCAACTGTAAGGAATGATACCCTATAGCTATATACCACAACACATCCCCAGACTCCTCAATAAGATTCTTTACATCTAAATCCTTCTTATAAAACCTATTTCTTTTATAAGTATCGACCAGTTCACCTACTTCAGTTATTAGGCCGAATCCGGCATGTTGTGCATCTTCGTATAGTGCGGCGGATTCTGGTTTTGTTTTTAATGCTTCTATTTGATATTGCTTCATTTTAATAATATCGTTCCTATTCTTGATGCTGAGTTTGTGGCCATTGTAGCCATTGTGGTTGACACCATATATCCTCTATCAAAAGGATCTGTTGGAATTGAGGTTGGCAGAGCAAATCTATATCCCTTTCCATTTTCAATAATTAACCTATCCATACCGGGAATAAGGATACTGAGTTTACCACGATATAAAGTACAATCAAAGCCTAAATGCCGTAAAAATAATCGCTTGTACTTTTCAGAACGTGGTGTACTAGTGGATCGTATCTCAGCTAAGTGATATTCTAATACATCTCCTGATGGGTGATAGGGTAAGTATACACTCATAAGCGTTAGTGCCGGTTGGCCCATTATATATAAATGTTGAGTGCCTTGGTGTCCCCGTTCAAAGACAAAAACCGTGTCATGAACAAATGTAGTCAATTCTACTGGGTCATTTGGTCTATGCATCCCACCTATTGGTCTAAGATAACTTCTACGGGGGTACTCTTCATGTAACGTATTGAAGTTATTTAGTACATTATGTTTTACTTTGGAGCTATGTATTAAATTAGTTCTAGCTCTAGGATGCCTAGAAGTTTTAGCATCATTGCGTGACCACAATATAATGTTACGTGATCTAGCTTCTGGTGGTATGGTCCAAGGTGATCGGTCTAGATTAGCAGTAGTATTTAGCGTTGCCCTTCCCGGTAACGGAGCGGTCTGGTGCATGTGAAAATACTCTGGGTGTTGTCTCATTAGATCGCTCATCTGTTGTGCGGTTATTGGTTGCCCCATAAACGTGTTAACCATAGGCGTAGGGGTATCTGGCCCCCAGTATATTCCATTATTTGGTGGGGTCACGTTAAATCCTAGTGGCCTTGGTGCTATTGATACTAAGTTGCGTGGTACAGCCATAATAATTCCTTTCAAATAAAAAAAGGAGTTAAAAGCTAACTCCTCTTCACAACTCCTTATACCTTCAAATCCTTAAAGTTCGAAGTTTAACTCCGATACATCATTCTTCAAGGAAGAAGTTAAGTATGCCGTTCCTTCTACTTCCTGTGGTGCCGGCTGATAACTACTATCCGATAACCATTTATCAATCCAAGGTATAGGATTGGTTCTTTCAAACCTAGTTGTGGTCGTCAGTCCTGCTGCGGCTTTTCGACGTGGTAATAAATAATCTATATAATCTGATAGTATCTTCTCATTGAGGCCAAGTACAGATCCATGCTGGAATATATAAGGGCACCATTGCTTCTCTTGCTCCGCAGTCTCATCGAACAGCTGTATAGCTTGCGGCCGCAGATCCCCCATTATTTCTACAAATTCAGGATCATCTTTTAGAAGTGCTTTCAGAAGGTGTTGAACTAGAGCCAGATGCTGGGTCTCATCCCTAGCTATAAACTTCACCTGCTTTGCCGAAGCCTCTACTAGACCACGCTCTGCAAAAGAGAATGTACAAGCAAAGGACACAAAGAATCTTAGTGCTTCCAAGGCATTGGCAGCTATTAATGCAAGGAATAAATTCTCCTTATTGGGGTGGGCCATCATATGATCATATACAGTTGATATACTTATCGCACAATCAGCTATAGGCCGAATAGATGGGATAGCATCATACACTACTGTTGGATCTGGATATATGGCCTTGATTATATACGTGTATGATTCTGAGTGTAAACTCTCAAAGAACTGCCAAGTGGTTAAGCAATTCTCAAGACTAGAATCAGTACAGTGAGGCAGAAATACCAGAGCTGGAGCTCTACCTTGAATTGAATCCAAAAGGATTTGTCGCTTTAGGTTCTCAGTAAAAACCCATTGCTCAGCATCGGTCATTTTATTGAAAGATGCCTTCTCCTGGGACATATCTACTTCTTCGAAGTTCCAGTACAAAGACCTCATCTTATCATTCATCTTCTTGAAGATGGGATAACGAGGTATATCATATCTAGCAAGCCCGTGACCAGACTCTCCGAAGAAGAGGTGGTCAGAGGCCGCTGTTAGGTTCAGTGTCGATAACATTTTTAGCCTTCATATCTAATATTGGGTTAATTACAGGAGAACAACAAGCAGTGAAATGCATCACTCCTTGTTGTCTATGACAATGGCAAGTACATCCATTGTACGCCTTAGGGAGACTAGATCTTACAAGCTCCGGCATCGCATCCATCTTCTACTTCCTCCGTGTCAGTGTTAGTGTTGCAATAATATAAAGTCTTAATACCTAATTTGTATGCAAGCAACATATTCTGTAGAAGAACTTTAACGCTGACCTCACCTTTGTTAGGATCATAGCTTTCGTTAGCCGATATACTTTGATCAACGTATTTCTGCAATCTACCCATAACGTTGAGATAATCAGATACTGGGATGTTCCACTCCGTTTCATAAGCATGATTATACTTAGTATACTCAGGTACTACTTGTGCCGTGGTCGCATCCTTATTACCTTTAGTAGTTATAAGTCTACGCGGTGGTTGAACACCATTAGTTTCATTAGCTAATTGGCTAGAGGTTTCAGAAGGCATCAATGCCGTGTTAGTAGCATTACGTACTCCGTACTCTCTGGCTTCAACTCTAAGGGCTTCCCAGTCATAGTTAGGATTAGTTCCTCCCACCGCAGTATCTATTGGGAATATCCCATCATGATACTTGGTATGGGCTGGACATGCACCTTTTTCTTTAGCCAGGGTTATTGAAGTTTTAGTGAGGAAATATGCCATAGATTCCATCTTGGATTCAATCCAATCCCAAGACTTACTACTTCCCCAAGATTGACCATTCTTGACCATATCATGGGCAAGCCCAATAATACCGATACCTAAAGGACGATAACGTTGCGTATGTCTTTGCGCTGCTTCGTTTGGATAGTTTTGATAATCAAGAAGTTCGTCAAGACCACGTACAGCCATTTCACATGCCTCTGCCATCTGAGCTTCTGTCTGGATTTTACCCCAGTTGGCGGCAGACAATGTGCATAATGCTATGAGTGACTCAATAGAACCCATCGGGGTCGTTGGTAGAGTTATCTCTACACACAGATTAGTCATATACACTTTTTCGTATACGCTATTATGTGTGTTGACATGGTCCGCATTCATTATATAAATGCGACCAGTGCCAAATCGTTCTGAAACTAGTTTTGTGAAGACCTCAACAGCTGGTAACACTTTCTTCGTTTTCTTTGGATCTGCTTCATATTTCTCATATAGCACCTTAAAAATATCTGCTGGGCCGTAGAAGGCCTCGTACAGATCTGGGACTTCATCGGGAGTAAAAAAGGTTATGTTCCCTTTCGAGAGCAATCTTTCGTACATCATCTTGTTCAAGTGAACACAGTAGTCTACCACAGGTAATCTAGTTTCGCTAGTACCTTTGTTGTTTTTAAGTTCAATAAGATTTTCAAATTCCAAGTGCCAAATTGGATAATTAAATGTTGCACTGGCACCGCGTACTGCACCCTGACTACAGGACTTTAGTGCAGCGGCAAATAGTCTGGCAAATGGGATAACCCCAGTTGTAACTGCGTCGCCCCCACGTACAGGTTGTCCTACCGCCCTGATGCGACCCATATTAATACCTATACCAGCCTTATTACTGGCATAGTTTACAATAGCGGTTGCTGCTGAGGTAATACTATTTAAGGAATCCCCAGAATCAATAAGAGTGCAGCTACTAAACTGCTTAGTCTTAGTGCGTAGACCGGCCATGATTGGGGTAGGTAGGCTAATAAAGTGCTGTGATACTTGGTCGTAATATCGTCTAACATAATCCAGTCTTATTCCTTTCGGGTACTCTTTAAACAAAATAGCTGCAACTAAGATGTAGGGAAATTGAAAGGTTTCATATATTCTCTTGGTCTTTCTATTTTGGGCCAGGTATTTCTGATACATCTGCTCGGCACCTGCAAAGCGGAACAAGTCATCCCTACTATGGTCGATAAAAGTATTGATTGTATTCCACTCTTCTACTGAATAATAGCTAAGTAGATCTGCGTCATATACCCCTCTCTTAATGTTTGCTTTAATAACCTCCAATATATGTGGCGGGGTATTATCCTGAAATGCTTTCTTTCTAACATCGAACCACCTTAATCTAGCTGCTACGTGATCATAATTTGGTGTGTCTTCTGTTATTAAACTTGCCGCTGCTTTTATTATAGTTGCATGAATATCTGATGTTTTTATCTTGTTATGGAAGTGCGGCTGAGCTGCCATTTCTATCTGAGATACGCTTACGCCCTTTACTTGGCGCAAGCCCATCTTTGCATCTCCGTCACACGCCCATTCCAATACTGCGTGAATCTTATCTAAATCTAACGGTTGGGTGGTCCCATCTCTTTTTGTAACCAGCATTTGCTTTCCTTATTATTATACTTCTTCTTTTACTTCTGGATTTCTCCACTCATCACCTACTAAAAATACTGGTAGGCCCATCTCACGCCAGGTTTCTGCTACGTGTAAGCGGTCTTCATACAAAACTTCTATTTGGGATAATTCTAGGTTATTGGCTTCAAGATAGGACTCAAGAAGGGCTTTCTTAACCAAATTATCTTTACCATAATCACTGGTTAATCTCATTATCAAGGCATGGAATATTACTCCTTCTTTATTCAACCAATCTAAAGTATCCTGCCTACGGGATGCCTCTCTACCCGTCAATAGGACTACGTGGTATCCTGCATTGAAGTACATCTTATTTAGACTTACTACGTGAGGGTGTGGTTCATCATATTTAGCCTCGTCCATAAAGGCCTTCCAGTTTTTCTTACCACCATCTTTAGGTAGTATATAATGAACACGTTTTGATGAATCCGCCAAGGTTCCATCTATATCGAAGATTACTATTTTAGTTGCTTTTGACATATATACTCCTTTAAAATTTCCGTCCAAACTCTACAAAAAATACATCAGCATCCAGACTATGTTGAGTTAACATAACATGTTCCCATCTAGCACCTACATCATATAAAGCTGAGACTTGATATTTTGCCTCTGCAGATGCAAGCAATGCTAGGCCATAGGAATCATGGTAAGCCCCCGGATTAATAATAAGGGAATGCTCATCAGTAGTATCTAACGCATACACTTGGTCATTCACAGTTGTGGCTGTAAAATATGGCCCGGCCGATATTGAGGTGGTTAATTTACTAGTCAGGGGTGAAGCCAACTTGTACATGGCATATATACCATCCCTCTTCTGACCGTTGGATTTATGACCCTCGTTCATATACCCAAACTGCCAAGTGTTGTGCTTGAAGTTCATTTCCTGTTCTACTCCCCAGGCATTGGACTTTTCGTCTGAGAGACTGTTAGATACTGCTTGTCCCCCTAGTATACTAAGGGTGGTGGCATTTGCTGAGACTGACACCATAAAAAATAATACTAATACTGCTAAATATATACGCATCTTATTCTTCCTTAATGAAATTACTGAGACTTGCTACAACATTCTTATACCAAGGATTAGGTTTTTTGAGTACTACCTAAAGGCATGATGAGTGTCGAGGTATTTTTAGGGTGATGTATAGTGGAACATCCGCTTAGTAGCATTAAAACTAAAAAGTATTTCATATTAGTTAATCTTTATAATAGTCAACTTCTGGCCGTAAACAAGGCCAGTATCTATATAATGTACGTTGCCCCTCCAAGTATCCTCTGTGACTACTGAATGTCCTACTATAACTTCTTTTACCCCAGATATCGTAGAGGTTATATTATTATACAATCTATCCCTATTCCAAAGGCAGACATCTACTACCCTTTCACTATGCTGTTCTTCTAACCTAGCCTTTAAATATTCCCAATCATTGGTGGGGCATTCTGCATGAACTATACCGACCATGCCAGTAGGAGTATCCACTTCTATTAGAATCGGTAATTTCTTAAATGCCGTACCAAATTCCTTTTGTAATCCAACCGGGAGATTTAGGAACCACGATCCTCCATTATTAATGTAGTTGCGGATGTCTACACTACCCTCTGAGGCGAAGATAGCCATTTGTTCATGGTTGCCAAGGACTGAGTGAAAGAATGGCTTCTGTAACCATTCTAGTGCAAACTCAGAGTATAATCCACGATCAACTAAGTCGCCTACACTAAAAAGGCGATCCTTATCCTCTTCAAATCCTATCTCCTGTAACTGTTTTTCTAAATGAGGGAAACAACCATGTAAATCCCCCATTACATAATCACTTCCTTTTGTATTTATATCAAAATGCTCTATCATACTCTATCCTTTCCCGGATCTCCTGCTATAATCAACATCTCATCTTTATCTGGGGTATATATCAGCGGTTGCAAACAATAATCCCTAACATAATGAGTAAAGAATTCACTTGGTCTACCATCAAGTCCTATCCCACGTATTGGCGTATCTACTCTCCAAAAGTCTGTATTCGGACTTACACTGCCAGGTATCTTACCAATGAACTCTAGGCAGGTTACCACCTTACCTTCGTTATGTGCGTAACTACGTCTTATCATTGCCACACTACCTACCTTACAGTTCATTGTCATAACATCTACCCTTTACTTAGTGGAAAATAATTGCCTTATAGATTCGGCGGCGGAGGTATGTAGTATACCACGGCCACCATCGTGACGCCACTGGCTGATGTTAAGAACAGTATCATCGATTAATACATCCCCTGGAAATCTGATGTGATAACGTTTATGTTGGGCAAAAGGTCCAAACACAACTCGTATCTTAGGATCTATATGTTTTCTAGCCCAACTGATCTTATGAACAGGGGCATGTGGGAAGGAATCCCTGGCCCTATTAGGAAGAGCAGTAAGCAGTTGAACTTGGTTCTTATCCCCAGTGTATTCGCAGCATGCTTCATAAAGTTCTTTAGCCCCTGGGGATAACGGAAGCCAAAGATACATATCAGGGTGTTCTGTGTACCTACCCCAAGAAGGAGAGTCTATCTCTTTCTTCCAATCAGGCCCTATAACTTCCGCCGACCATTCTTCAAATCCGGCCAAGGGGCCATCCATATCTATATATACCATTTCTTTCATTGTGTTATTTCCTTTTCTAGCGTAAATAAAGTAAGGTGTTACTAAATTCTTATACCACATTATGTTGTTATATCAAGACATGCTAAGGACACAATAGCCCTAAAAGGTTGACACCTTCTATTTCGATCCGAAATTGATGTCAGTATTTAACCCTAATGTATATACGACATAAACGTAATTAGTCAGTTAAAGCCGCAAGTCTAAATATACATTTCTCAATAAACATTACCACTAATACTGATTATGACAAAATGACATGTTTTTCAGAAAAGATATACATACCTTCACAAAAAGTAAGAATTAAAAAGATATAAAGATACTAGTATTACTACTTATATATATATATATATATATATATATATAATATATATATATATATATTATATACTTACAGTATGTTGTTAAAGTAGTGATGATATCCTTTTTATTCCGTATTTTTTTATGGGTGTATATATACCTTTTCCTGGAAATGTCATAAACCGGGTATTTTTATTTAAGTACTTGAATACTAAAAAGAAACCTCTGACAAATAAAAAAGACCCCTTGGAAGAGGTCTTTGTTGTTAGAAGAATCCCGCTATGAATCTCAGTACCCCTAATGCTACGAGGAACAAGAGTAGTGGGCCGAAGACGACTCCTGCCAAGAAAGTAAGCATGGTTTTCTCCTTATATCCATTGCACTTGATATTTCTTTGGGAGATTGCCAGGTGTGGCTTTCTCTCTTGTGCCATCTGGAAGTATGATTATACTTGGCTTCCCAGTGAGATGGGAGACCTCGACGGTGGGTATATTCATGTACTCGTTCACCTGATACATAATCGTACCTAGAAGTACAACCACGATAACGGCCGAGATAGTGAAGTTTCCCAGTTTTTGCATAGTGCTCATATACGCTCCTTTGTAATAGAAATTTAGAATAATAACGATTACCACTAACCTTGAGTCTGCCCTTGAGATAATTACCTATACCAATATTATACGACATCACAGCACCTTTACGTGAGTGTGTAATCATGTAATATTCTCTCAACAGGGAAACTCCCATTGCTATGTTAAGCCTTATATTTAAAGGGCCTTTGGCTACCTGCATCAAACCCCTTGAATCTTCCCTACCAGATCTATTAATAACGTTTGGTCTGTATGAAGACTCATTGCGTATTATTGCGAACACATCTGCCGCTTGAGGAAAATCTGGATAAGCCAAGCGTTTTACTATCTGCGTTATTTCATAGTTGGGCTTAATCTCACCACAACCAAATGCTTCATTAGTACTGAGTAATACTAGAAGTATTAGCATTAGGTGTTTAATCATGTTCTTTCTCCTTAATTTACTTATACCAGTAAAGGTAGTCTATAACTAATATATTCTAGATAAAATCATAGGTATGATACTGCTTAAAACACCATTCCTTAGGATCCTTTTTAAATAGGAAACTAGCGGACTCAGTAGGAATAGAGTCTCTGTAGTGTGCCTCATACCTGGCGTAAGAGGGGAAATGCGTTCTGAACTTATCCCAGTAATCCTCCGCACTATATCTTAAGTGGCCTTTGAGATAATTACCTATGCCAATGTTATATGCCTTAATAGCCCCCATCTTAGAATGAGTTATAAGATAATACTCACGTAGTAAAGATACTCCTTGCCTCATATTAACCCTGAAGTCAAAAGATCCATAATTAACCTGCATTATGCCATTGGACATTTTATTTATTGCATGTGGATTGAATGCACTTTCTATTCTCATTATCGTAAGGATATCTGATGCCCTCGGAAAATCCTTGTAAGCCAGCTGCCTGGCTAAATGGACCATCTCAGGTTTAGGCTTTATAAAAGTAGATGCGTGACTTGGAACAGCCCACAGCGCTATTAATACCAGTACAATCTTACGTAGTTTAGGAAACATGTAATTACTCCTTAAAAGAAAAGGGCCAGCAAGTGTTTTTGATGGCCCTTTTTCTATTTTAAAATAGACACCTCTTTTGAAATATCTATTAGTAATGATCTATTAACAAAGATTTTATCCTCCATGGCTTGATGTATTCTAGCCTCAATACAGGAGTTGGTCAGTAGGATCCAGTAGTTACATTCTAGAGTCTGACCTATTCTATGTATACGATCTTGTTGTTGTAAGAACACCTCAAGAGAGAAGTTCAACGAATAAAAGACTTGGTCACTAACAGTGGTACTAAACTCAGGAGGTACTTCATAATCCTCGTTATCTCCTAGTACGGTAGCACCATAATTTATAGTTCTAGCTTGTCCAAGTAGAAATCTATAGGAGGGATCGGAGTTGAATAAACCTATTTTTCCTCCGACGTCTTTTTCCCCACCTTTTACCACTAGATACTTAATACCTTGTTCTTTAAGGTATCTTTCAAGTAAATCCAACTCTGCTTGATAGTTAAACCATACTATAGCCCTTCGCTTGTAGAGCTTGTCGGGATCTACTAAGAGTTCGTGGAATTCTTTTATCTTAGGCTGTTCTTTAAAGAAGAGTGTTCTTCGTTTTTTACTTTTAACCTTCTTCTCAGTCAGTTCCTCTAGAGGATCTTTATCAGCAACATAAGTAAATCCATTTGCTATTTGTAATAACTTGCCTAATCTAGGAAGTGCATTATCAAACTCAAATGTTTCACCCTGATATTCGAACATCCAGTTACTTATCAAGTCCTCGTAACATCTGAGAGCTTCGCCCTCAAGAGCACACTTAATAAGGTGAAACTTCTTGGGAGGTAAATCCTTTAACCATTCCTCTTTACGCATCACTATACAAGACGAAGCTAATATAGTTTGAATCTCAGGCATGTCCCTGAATCCAATTACTATATTCCTATTTTGTCTTGCCGTTATGGCGTACCTATCTTTAAACCTAGTAACACCCTCCCCTACTAATGCAGGTTCTAGAAATCGTAAGGGCGAGAAAGAGTCCAAGGGGGAATTGTTTATCAGCGTCCCAGACATAACACACTTATAGGGAATGCTGCGCCCCAGTCTAGTTAATGATTTAGTTCTATCAGTAGTGTAATTTTTTATTAGACCTTCATCAAGTCCCAGAAAATCCGCCTTCAATGATAGTAGGTTGGCCTCAAGTGTTACGGCTTTATTATAGTTCAATATTACTACTTGGGCTTTATTTATACCTTCAGATTCTTTCTCCCAATCAGTACTATTAACTATATAGAAACTAAGTTCTGGACGGTGTTTAAGTATCTCCACTTCCCAAACGTATAGTAGGGGTTTTGGGCATACTATAATTACCTTGCCAAAGCTCATTAGGTATATGAAGTCTAGTACTACTTTGGTTTTACCAAGTCCAGGATCTAGTAATAATCCACAGGAGCCTTGGGTAAACATAAACCTAAGTGCTTGTAGTTGATGCTCCAACGGTGATGTATAAAAAGTAAAATCTATGGGTAGATCCAATAGTGGAAAAGATTCAGTAACCATCTTTTGCACTAAAGGTGTGTACCTTATATTGTGTGGTTTTATATGCTTGGATATTCTCTGATAAAGATTATAGATAACCCTTGGCTTTCCAGGACTAAAAAAATGTAAACCCTCCCTTAGTAATCCTGGAAAAGATTCTAGATACCTACGTTCTTTAGCATCTTCAGGTTCAAATAGTATATTCTCACCACCATTCAACTCCTTAATGATCATTGGAACTCACTAACTCCCCATCTTTAAAACCCCATGCTACTGCAAAGGTTGGCTCTATTGAAACCATAATGGTATCCATCTGTCCGGCATCTTTACATCTCATTACTACAACCTCATTTGTAAAAGCCATTTTTTTAATGTACGGAATGTTCTCCCAGAATACTGATGGCCGTTTAGATAGATCTATATCAGTTAGCACTATAACGTACTCACCACTAAAATTAAGACCTATATAAGTCCTCACTAGATCCATATAGTTGAACCCTATTACGTTTCTTTCTTTAACCCCAACAGGAGATCCCATGTACTTCTTGTACTCCTTCATAGAGGAAAACGTGCAATGTAACTTCTTAGAGAAATACCTATTTGGTAAGGGGTTCCAGAACCACATAAGACATATCTTGTCCCCCATATGATTGAACCATAATCCTTGCTTTGTTATCTGCATTACTTATTCCTTAAAATAGAATTACATAGGTTGTATAGATCACGTAGATGCTTAAGGAATATCTCTGCACTAGCCTCATCCTTAGGAAGGTTAGTACCAAGATTTATACATAACCGTTCTAACTCTTTTACTGGTTTAGAGTTAACGTTGGCCTTAGCAGCCATAAGTTTCTCCCCAGCAGAGACCACCAAGGAATTTACCTCTAATAAAAAATTAGGTCTTATTAATGGGTGAGTATCTAAATAAATAACTTCCCGTATTGGGGGGCAAGAATCATCCCCATCGAAATACTTTTTTATATCCTTGTTGTTAAACGAAAAATCCATTTGATACTCCTAAGTAATTGAATAGTATACCACGTGGGTAAAAAAGAAGATATGAGTCTTCTTTTTTAGAGTGGTTTTGGTTCAAAACTAAACCTGTTTCATATTGCTCAATTGCAAATTTGTTGATTACCGATGTTTTGGCAAGTAATTGTATGGCCGTCGCTATAAGTCGTGATTGTCTGATTTCCAATCTGTTGTGTTGTTGCGCTAGTGCCATTATTGAAGTTTGTGATGCGTTGATTGCCAATCTGTTGTGACGTAGCAGATTCGCCATTGCTGTAATTCGTAATAGTTTGATTACCAATCTGTTGGGTGGTTGCCGACTGGCCGTTGTTGAAGTTTGTTATGCTCTGGTTTCCGATCCGTTGTGTCGTGGAGCTATTGCCAAATTCGTCATTGCAAATACGCTGATTACCGATGTTCTGGCAATTAATTTGGGCATGAGCTGACAAAGCGATAAACAAAAGGGGGGATGCTAATAATTTCACGAAACTTTTCATGATCACTCTCCAAGAGTAAAGGTATAAGTTGATTTAAGGTCATGGTTCAAATTGAGCAAAGGCTTCTTTATTAGAGTGGGGAACAGCCAGCGATATCTCGCTGACCATTCCTTTTCAGATGGCAAGCAGGCCTAGGGGAAGGCGCTGCATACCAACTTACTCTCCGGAGCCGTCTGCACCGGCTGCCGTTGTTTTGTTACCAGTGTACTTCATGTACCCAACAGCTGCACCTGCACCGCCGATAATACCCAGGAAGGTCCATCCCACGGTTTTCCAGAGAGAGCTGCCGAAAGTGGCCTTACCTGCTTCATAGGCCGCTTGCAACTTTTCCTTCATGGTTGTGTTTGGTGTTTCGATGTAGCCTTCTTCACCAGGGTTCTTACCGTTTGCATCTTTTACGAACTCAGCTTTACTCATGATTGGCTCCTTAAGGTTTTGAGTTTGATTTGAATTAGAAGAGACGTTATTCTCCTCAAGTGTCTTATACCACAAACGGCTTGGTATATGTAAATTTTTAAGCCTTTTTAGCGCCTGTAAACGCTCTTCCTTAGGTAATTTATACAACAAAGTCAAACCTTCCTCGAAAAGTTCAATCTTTCTCATCCGCATAACCAAGTGGGAATACCGTGTTATACCATCAGAGTCATACTTTATTATTTCAAGAAACACTGGAACAGTACAAAACAAAAGCATTTTTAACTTATCCAGGTCTAACATTGTTTCCAACAACGTTTCTTGGTTTATTATCATTTCCACGGCAGACCCCTAAATTAATTAAATATTCCTACAAATCCTTATACCATAATAATGAATCTAAGTTTAAACTAAAATAGATTGATGAATAATATCAAATATGCTACCATACTATAGATATTCACCTAGGTACCCTAAATGTCTTCAATATTAAATTCCCCTCCAATACCTGGAGTCTCAGACGGAGCTACTAGTAATAGCCCTAACCCATGGTTTTTAGTAGGTAACCAATTCCTACCGCGTAACTTCATCGACACGATTCGTTGGAGTAAGTATATTATTTTACAGAGTCCAGTAGTTGCTGAGACTCTTAGAAAGTACGCCACCTATCCTATCACCGATTTCACCATCGATACTAAAAACGATAAGATGAAGGATAAATATTTAGAGATACTCAAAAGTTTTAAGATGAAGGAAGCCCTTATGAATATAGGGTTCGAGTACTTCACCATTGGTAATAGCTTCGTGTCTATCTATACTCCAATTCATAGATCCTTAGAATGCCCAACCTGCAAGACATCATACTCAGCTAAGAAATCACCTTGGCTACAGTTCAAGCAATGGCAATTTACAGGTAAATGCCCAACCTGCAGTTATAAAGGGATATTCAATAGAGTAGATTCTAAATCTAAATCTATAGCAGATATGAATGTGGTTAGATGGGATCCGCTATCTATAGTGGTTAATAATAACCCTATTACTGGCGAGAAGGAATATTTCTATAAAATACCTAGTAGTTTGAAAAATAGGATAGCAAGAGGAGATAGATTACTCATAGATACAATACCTTGGGGTTTTGTGGAAGCGGCTAGACACAATCAGGATTTTAAGTTTGATCATGATAGTATATATCACTTAATGAATGTTACTACCGGAGCATCAGTAGAAGGTACTGCTATACCACCAATGCTCTCCCTGTATAGCCTAGTTTTCTATCAAGCGACATTGAGAAAGGCTAATGAAGCAATATCATTGGAGTACCTAAGTCCACTACGAGTTTTATATCCACAACCTCAGACGGCTAACTCCGATCCAGTTGTGGCTATGTCTATAAGAAACTTCGTTGGTAATATGCAGGCTGCAGTATTAAGGCATAAGCAAGATCCTAACCACATTGTCTTTGCCCCTAGCCCAGTGGGATACCAAGCGCTTGGTGGGGAGGGTAAGAACTTGTTAGTTTCACAGGAAATACAACAAGCCGAGGATTCAATTCTGTTGTCGTTAGGTGTTTCAAGAGAGTTGTTATCTGGAACTACTAACTGGGAATCTACCTCAATTGGTCTTCGTATGATGGAAGCATTATTATTCAACTACACAAGTAGACTAAGCGATTTTATTGATTGGGCTATGACTAAGGTTTCCTCATATCTAGAAATCGAGAACATTAAAGTGGACTTGCTGCCATTTAAGTTACTGGATGACGATAATCTTAAAAACCTAATGTCTCAATTGGCTATGAATGGCAAGGCATCATTCACAACGCTATATGAGGAAATGGGGATGGATTTCTCTAAGGAGCAAGAGCTACTTAAGGAAGAAGCAGTAACCGCAGCTAAACTTCAAATAGAAGCTCAGTATGAAACAGAGCAGGCACAGTTCTTGGCCGGCCGTAAGAAATCAGAAGAAATGAACGAAAATGAAGAATATAAGACGGCTGTGCAAAAAGCCCAAAATATGGCTATGGAGCTATCCCAAGTGGATGACGTTACACAGCGTACCTTCATGAATAATCTGAAGGTAACTGATTATGGCCAATATCTAATGGTATCCAGCTTAATGCAACAAAATATGGAAGCAACCTCCCAACAAGCAGAGGTAGATGCTAAAGTAAATGCGGCTGCACCAGATGATACCCCGGCCTCACCGCCTCCGGCATCTAAGCAGAAAAGTACCCAAGCACCGGCATCAAAGTCAAAAGACAACTCAAAACCAAAACCAAGTAAAGGAACATAATTATGGCAGAAGGAATTAATCATCTAGAGACCAGAGATATCGGGGCTATGCCGGGTCCAGGTTCAGGTAAGATGTCTAACAAGTCTAGTCTTGATAATATGTCGTATAGATGTATTAAAGCAGATGTGGACGATGCATCTGATATGGCTCAGCTATGTGATATAAAGACCAGAGCCCTACAAGCAAAACCAGGAGAAGAAGACATCATCCTGCTTAATTCAGATAAGTTCACATTTATGGATAAGTACTTCATGATATTAGAGTATCTAGAAAGAAATTAATAATGCCTACCGACAAATCCAAGTTAGCCCCCATCTTCTCAAAACCTAAAAAGATCAATGAAGACGCGGATAGTGTATTAGTTAAATCTTTAGCTAGTATGTTTCCTATCGAGAATAAAAACTACATAATAAATGTGACCAACATTCATAGTGATCGCAAAGATATTAATAAGGTAGATGAGAAAGATGCTATACTTAGATCTAAATCAATGACTTATCCTATACGTGGGGATCTGACCATGTATTCTAAGGCTACCGGAAAACCTATTGATCAAGAAAAAAACTTCAGTCTTATGGATGCGTTTCATATAACTGATAAGCATACCTTGGTCTATAAAGGCTCATCCTATTCAGTTGCCAATCAGCTACAACTTATGCCGGGAGTGTATACTAGAACCAGGGAGAACACTAATGAGTTAGAGGCCCACGTTAACACTGGTAAAGGGGCCAGCTTCCGCATAGTATTGGACCCTCAATCCAAATTATTCTTCTTAGAAGTAGGATCTACACATACTCCTATAGGCCCACTACTAAAGGATGTATACGGGGTAAACGAGGCAGAGGCCACAAAGTATATACCTAAAGATGTATGGGAAGCTAACGTATCGGCCACCGAGGGTAAAGAGGATAAGATCATTCGTGGACTATACTCACGTATGGTTTACACTAAAAATCCAGCAAGCACAGTTCCAGAAATGGCCGCAGCCTTGAAACAATCTCTAGAAGCCTCGACTTTAAGCCCTGATACTACTAAGGTTACGCTTGGTAAATCCTTTACTGGGATAACCAAAGAGGCACTTTTATCTACTCTTAGAAACCTAGTCCAAGTACATACTAGAGAACGACCAGAGGATAACCGAGATTCATTACAGTTTAAAAAAGTACAGAACTTACCTGATTTCTTGGCCACTAGATTTGCCAAGGATCATGATAGTGTTCGCCGTGTAAAAAATAAAATGAATTTTGGTATGGAACGTATAGACCAAAATAACCCAAAGATCTCCCAAGCCATACCAGTTAAACCTTTTAGTAAAGTATATTCGTCTTACATACAACAATCATCTTTGATAGCCACGCCTCAAGAAACTAATCCTCTTGAAAGCTTAGAAAACGTAGGTAAAGTAACTGTGTTAGGACCTGCCGAAGGTGGTATATCTAGTGAACGTGGTGTTCCTATGGGTGCCCGTAACATTGATCCTTCTCACCTAGGTATTATAGATCCATCTAGGACACCAGAATCAGGCCATGCCGGTATTGATCAAAGGTTTGCTATTAACGCCCATAGGGACAAAGAAGGTAACCTATACACGCCAGTATTAGATAATGAAGGTCATCAAAAATATCTGTCAGTAGGTGAAATGATGAACTCTGTGATAGGATTCTCCGATAAAAGAACTACTACTGATAAAGTAGTTGAAGCCCAAGATCATGGCGAAATGAGGTCCGTACCTAGAAGTAGGGTACAGTATTGGATACCTCATGCAAGTAATATGTACACTGTAACCACTAACCTTATACCTTTCTTAAACTCCAATCACCCAGGGCGTTTGACTATGGCTGGTAAGGCATTGCCACAGGCACTATCATTAGTTAATAGGGAACAGCCATTAGTACAGACAATTAGCGAAAAGGGAATCCCCTTCGTGAAAGCATTTGGGGATATAACGGCTACAAGCTCTAGAGGTCCAGGTATTGTAACTAAGGTGGATAATAAAGAGGTTCATATTAAAAACTTGGAAACCGGAATCACAGAAAAAGTAGAGGCAGTAAGGAACCTACCTTTTAATATGAAAGGGTTCCATGATGATGAGAAACCATTAGTAAGCAAGGGGGATACCCTAAAAGGACCTACTGCTTTATATGATAATAATTACACTTCTAATGGAGTTTTATCCTTAGGTAGAAACCTTACCGCAGCTTATATGCCTTACAAGGGATATAACCACGAAGATGGTATGGTTATCTCTGAAAGCGCAGCTAAGAGTATGGACTCCCATCATTCTTATAAAGTAGATTATGAGGTTAATCCCAATACTGTTGCTAAGAAGATATTACTAAAAAGATATTTCCCTAATAAGTTTACTCCTACGCAATTGGCTAAGCTTGATGATTATGGTTACGCCAAAGAAGGAGTAGAAATGGACTATGGAGATCCAATATATGCAGTGTTAGAAAAAAGGGAAGCTACTCCTGAGGATAAAATCCTAGGACGTCTACACAAGAGTCTTGTAAACCCGTATCGTTTAGTTTCAGAAGAATGGACACATTCAGAAAAAGGTACGGTTGTAGATGCTTACACTAGTAGCAAAAGCGTACGCTTCTTTATTCGTAGTGTGAAATCACTTGAGGTAGGGGATAAGTTAACCGGGCTACACGGTAATAAAGGTATTGTCTCATTAATATTACCTGATACTGAAATGCCTACTAATAAAGCCACTGGCAAAGCAGTTGACTTAGTTCTTAACCCAGCCTCAGTAACCTCTCGTATTAATCTTGGTCAGCTTATGGAAACAGCTGCGGCTAAAGTCGCCCAGAAAACAGGCATACCATACTTAGTAGATAACTTCTCTAATAAGAGTAATCTTAAAGCCGTTAAGGACGATTTGGCTAAACATGGCTTATCGGATACCGATGAAATCATAGATCCTAAAACAGGTCATAGCTATGGCCAGATCTTCGGTGGACCACAATACTTCCTTAAGTTATATAAAACCTCAGATCAAAACTTATCAGCCCGTAGTGTTGGTGGGTATGATAATGTTCATCAACCTACTAAGGGTGGGGATGAAGGTTCCAAGTCAGTAGGCTGGATGGAAATGTTAGGCTTGCTGGGTTCTGATGCTAGAAAAAATCTTAAGGAAATTTCTACTGTTAAATCAGAACAGAATGATGACTACTGGTCTAAGTTTATTCGTGGAGAGCCACTACCAAAACCTAATACTACCTTTGCTACTAAAAAGCTTTTTGACACAATGAAGGGTGCTGGGGTTAACGTTAAAATAGATGGAGGGAACATAACTGCATCTCCTATGACAGATAAGGAAATACTGCATATGAGTAACGGTGCCCTTAAGGAACCATTAATGCTCAATGCTAAAAACCTAGTCCCAGAAGACGGTGGTTTATATGACCAAGCTATAACTGGTGGTCTGAAAGGTGAGCAGTGGGCCCATTACCATCTAGCCGAACCTCTGGTTAATCCGGCTTTTGAAGGCCCTGTTAAATCAGTGCTTGGACTTAGCACTGGGGAGTTCGATAACATAACTTCAGGCAAGTACGGCATTCACCCTAAAGGTGATGGTAAGTTCGATATGGTTGATAATACTAATAATGGTAAATTGGTTAGAACAGTGAAGGTATAAAATGAGTAATAAATATTTGGAAAAAATAGCTAGTATGGATGTAGGTAAATCTGCGTTAATAGGGGCAGCACTAGGCGGTACCGTAGGACTGCTATCCCCTGGTTCGTTTACTGATAGACTAAAGGGAGCTGCTAAAAATGCACTTGTCGATGGCGGAGTTAGTGGATTGGCTGCAGCAGGAATTAACAAATATCATGGACTTCCTTCAGGTATAGGAGAAGCGGTAAACGATCTTAAGTCAACGTTGAAGACTAAATTGGGTAAGAAAGCAGTCAAATCTTTAGAAAAAAAGTATACTTTCCGCCATGGCTACTAATACACCGCTTGTAACAGGGGACGCCTTTAAAGCCATGCTAGCCGCGGTAGACCCGGCCGTCAAAATTAAAGAGCTTACTGATGAGTTTAAAACTTCTAAGTCCGCATCTAAACGAGATGAGTTAATTAAGCGAATCAAGTATCTAGACGGGTTAAAAAGATCAGGCTTATCTGGAGACGAGGCTTACGTAGTTCATAACATAGCTGTAGTACCACCGGTCGTTAGACCAGCTACAGTCATGGGTGGAAATCGTATTGAGTTCTCTGATGTCAATTCTCTTTATAAAGATCATATGGTGGTTAATAATGCACTTAAGGATATTAAGGATATTCTTCCAGCCAGCGAACTTATAGCTGAGCGTGCTGATGCGTATAATGGCCTTAAAGCCATCGTTGGGTTGGGTGAGGCCATATCACCTAATTCGAAAGGGAGAGGCGTTAAGGGCCTTTTAAGGCAGGTTGCCGGGACTGCTGGGCCGAAGGGTGGACTGTTCCACGCAAAGATACTTTCCAAGAAACAAGATTTCTCGGGCCGTGCCACTATATATGCAGAGCCAAATCTAGGATTTAACGAGGCAGCCGTGCCTAGTGATATTCTCTGGACTATGTATAAACTACATATACTCAGAGACTTATCAAAGAATGGTTACGACTACATCAATGCTACCAAGGCATACGAGGAAAGATCGCCAGCTGCTGTAGCCAGTTTTAACAAAGTTATAAAACAAGTGCCAATGATCATTAACCGTGCGCCTACCTTGATGAAGAGTAATATCACTGCTGTATACCCAGTCCCAATCAAGGGTACGGCTATGGGTATTAACCCTATCCATCTACCATATTTTGCGGGAGACTTCGACGGCGACGCCTTAAGCCTATTTGTACCAATGGGGCCTGAGGCAGTTGCAGAAGCTAAAAAGAAGCTATTGCCTCAGCATCAAATATTCGACTCAAGAAAGGGCATTGGCCATTCCTTAGTCAGCCCAGGCCATGAAGCTATTCTTGGTAGTATGCACATGACCGACCCAGACATGGCCAAAACCACAGTTAAATTCAAAACTGAGGCAGCTGTGCTTAAAGCCTTGGAAGCTGGAGAAATTGACGACAACACCCCAGTAGAAATTACTGGCTAAAAAAACCCCTAAAACCTCTAGGGGGTTGTTACTAATCAATTTCTATTAAAGCCATATACTTTTGAATAGCAGTTACACTTTCAAGTACTTGCTTCATAGGTCAACCTCCCATTTTATTTCTATGATATCAGCATCAGAGAAGGTACAGTTCCTCTTGGCTGCCTCTTTGGTAGGATACACATCGCCACAGACTGCCATAGGGGGATCGGTATCAAACTTATCTACGTGGACCCGTCCTATTGCTACCCAACCAGTCATTGTTTTTGAGACCATAAATAGATTGAATTCTTCGCCATACCCCGCACCATTATCCCCGTTTTCGTCAAAACACATCAACTCCTCACCGGGGGTATAATCAGCATCATTCTCTGTAACTATAGCCGCTATAGGTCTGCCACTTTTCACGTCAAATCTTAGAAAAGTAACTGGCCGTCCGTCTCCCATTTGAACGGGTTCACCTGCTTTTGCTTTTTCCAAATTGAAGGGTTTCATTTTATTCTCCTTGTATCATGCACAGGTCATCTTCATCAGATTCCCATTTTTCACTGTTTATCCCTGTTTCGTCATAAGAGACCACCGCCTCACAGCGCTCTTGGTTAGGCCAGTTGGGATCGTGGATAAGGGCAACAATAGGTTTGGGATTTTTCATATCAAAGCTTAGAAATGTAACTGAACTACCGCCTATTGTTCCTACGGGCTTTCCGGCTTTTGCTTCTTCAAGATTAAAGGGTTTCATTTTCTTCTCCAAGTTAACTGTGGGCTCCTACATAATACTTATACCAAAACCACGGTTCATTATGTTATAATAGACCTATGTTGACCAACCTAAGCGGTATAGCCACTAACCAATATGTTACAATGCTCTGTTTGTAAAGAGGAAAAGCCCCATCATCACTTCCATAAGAACAACGCCTCTAAGCGTGGCTATGACAGTCGTTGTATTCCTTGTAAAAAAATTAATAGAGATGCAGAGAGACAAACCCAATCTTATAAAGAGTGGGATGCAGTTCGCAAAGCCCTATGGATAATTAATAATCCTGAGAAACACGCACTTCTAGTTAATCGTAGAAGGACAAAGGAAGATGAGCAAATCGCTTCTTGGACCAGGAATAACCCAGAAGAATTAAAAGCCATTTCGGCAATATATAAAGAAGCAAAAAATCTAAGAGATGCTTATGGATTTCCATTCCATGTTGATCACATTGTTCCCCTCAATTCCAAGTTCGTATCCGGTTTTACTTGTTTATCTAACATGGAGCCACTTTCAGCTTTGGCCAATTCCAGCAAAGGCAACCATTGGTGGCCAGACATGCAGGAAGATTTAAATCTAGATGATATAATAAGAGATTCAGAAGATGCCTTAGAAAGGCTAAAAAAATCCCAGAACTAAGCTGGGATTTTTTTTATTTTCTTATTCTTTCCGAGACAAAGTCCCCTACATCAACTGCATTAAGATCACCGACGCCAAGTGGCGTTAAGGCACATTTAGAAGAAGCAATCCACTCATCCAATTCCTTAGAGGTGGTTATATCCGACTTACGAATCATAGTCCTACCACGATCAACCATAAGATTGGCCTTTAGTAGTTCCGCCTCACTTGCCACCATGCGCAAGGTCTCAGCAGCTAGTAGCAGATCCCCAAGTTCTTTAACCGTGATAGGAACTAAATCACCCGCCCCAGATTTTTCTACTGAATAAAATAGATTCCGAATCCTGTTCATTATTCAACGCCCTTTCTAATTTTATTGAATCATATAGTTTATGCTGTAAGGTCTTCCTCCAGTCCTTTGAGGTATCCCCTGCTTCTAGCTGTTTTATGCAATAAGTTGACGAGGATATAGCCTTTTCTAATCTCTTTGGCCTTGATAATACCCTAGCTGCTTTGCTTGCATCTTTGCTTGCCCTCAAACCTTCTTCTACGGTGTCAAAACTCCCCTTCTTAGAATTACATACACAGCACATAGGTTGGCGATTACCTAAATCATTATTAGAACCTCCTCTTGACTTAGCCAGTATATGATCACTAGTCATCATGATCTCAGTCGCCGTAGGGCCTTGCTTACAATACAAGTTTAAGTGAGGTGATTTAACCAATCCTCTTGCGAAGGTCTCCATGGCGAAGTAACTACCTTGCCTACCACAATGAACACAATCAGTTCCCTTTGTGTATGTTCTCATACGAATAGAGGAAATGGCTACTTGCCCCTTTTCTGTTTTAAAGAACACATCCCCACGAAGCATAGCCTCCACCACATCTTTGACTGGTATAACCAATAATCTAATGTAAGTGGCCATCTTATTCCCTTCTCCCAGGTTCCTGTTTAAAGTTAGGATTTGCCGGACGTGGAACCAACAAGTACCCCCTGCCAAAACAAGTCATACAGGTAGTCTTTTCCCCACGCTTATCTACCACTTCATTGGCCCCATGACATACAGGGCATTGCGCTTTAATATTAAACATCATCTTCTCCTAGGTTATCATGAATAATGCCAATGGATCATTTTCCCGTTTTTCCTTAGAATGCCATCCCATAGTGTTATAGGTGTATACTAGATCAGCGTGTGGAAATTTTACCAATACTAGAAGAGGAAAACGTGGATTTATAGATCTTTCTTTTTGCAGTATAGCCTCTAACCCTTGTCTGGTTTGAATAGGCCTGCCTTCTAAAGCCTCCTTGATATTAAAAGGTCTCCTCGTTGGTGATATATTACCATGATTCTTGGATTCCCCAAGTCTCATCCTTGTTACGGCATTCATCGTACGCTCCTTAAAACTTGGATCTTTATGATGATGTCTCATTGTCGGCTCCCAAAAGTTGAATTTAGATACATTTTCTTACATATTACTTATACCAAATATGACTTGCTATATCCGCAATAATAGAGTTAAAATAGACATATGACTAATAACGTTACAACCCCAGGTTCTATCCTCATAAAACATTCTCTAACCTCTAAGGACGCTAGGGATAATTATGATTTATATAGCCCATTAGATAAATCCCATATGACCAAGTTGGTTAATATGCTTATTACCAAGGGTGGTTCACAGGCCCACGAGGATATTAATAACCTGTCAAAGATGTTCTTTGATAAAGCTACAGAGATAGGATCTACTACCCCGCTATCAGATTATGAAAATGACTCTGATGAACGCACTCAGATCATGTCCGAGTTTGAACATAAGGTAGCCGAAGTCCTAAAAAAGAACCTAACAAAGACAGATCAGGCTAAAGCGCTGAGCATCTTAGGTAGTGAGTATGGATCTAAGATGAGTAAGTCAAATCTTATACATATGTTATCCAGAGGATCCACTGCAGCTAAGATGGCAAAGGTCGGTGCCCGTGGTAACCCTATGCAATTGTCACAAGGAACTGGATCTCCTATGATGGCCTTGGATGTTAAAGGTACTCCTATACCAGTGGCTATTAATCATTCGTATGCAGAGGGACTATCACCTGCTGAACATCTGGCCGCCTCTTACGGTGGCCGTGCAGCTACAGTTCTAGCCCAGTTATCTACCGAGAAACCAGGGGCTTTATCTAAAAAACTTCTACCTAACCTATTCCACGAAGTTGTTACAATACCAGATTGCGGGACCACTAATGGTGTTCCTATTCCTACCACTGATAAGTTATCTTGTATAGGTAGGTTTGAAGCTGGTACAAACAGACTTATAGATTCTGAGTATCTTAAAGATCTTCAAATGTCCGGGAGGAAGCACGTTACCGCCCGTAATCCAATGACTTGTGCAGCCAAAGATGGGTTATGCCAAAAATGTTTTGGTTTAGCACCTAATGGAGAACTGCCACCAATAGGACAAAACCTTGGAGTAATATCTGGTCAATCGGTATCTGAGGTTTTGACCCAAGCTATGCTTTCCACCAAACACCAAGGTGGTGTAGCAGGGCAGAAGCGAAATGCCTACGAACAAGCTAACACAGTATTATCCAACCCAGAAAACTTTGTGGATGAGGCAACTATATCCCAGGTGAATGGCAGAGTTAATAAGTTGAAACAAACCTCACTTAAAGACTGGGAGGTTACTGTTGGGGACAAGTTACACTTCATACCAAACTCTCAAACTATTACGGCCAAAGAAGGTGACCAAGTAAGAGTAGGTGACCCATTATCATTGGGGGTTATTAACCCCCGCCAATTAGTAGATTTAAAAGGAGCCGGTGCCGGTAGACTTTCTATTTCTAAATCACTACGTGACATATACTCCCAGCATGCTCAACTAGACCCACGCCATTTCGACATCATAGCTAAGAACATGATTAAACACGTGCAGGTAACTGATCCTGGTGAAAGTGGATTTCTACCAGGGGATAAAATTGAGGTAGGCGTCCTAGGGGATTACCTGAAGAGACACTCTAAGATAATACCTATAGATTCAGCTAACGGACACGTTCTGGCCGAATCGTCATTAGACCTTACGCCTGGAACGGATATAACCCAGAACCACATTGATGATTTAAAAGAGCATGGTATTAAAAATCTTAGGGTAAGCGATTCCTTCCTTAGAACTAAACCCCTTGTACCAGGACTTCAAAGCTTGAAGATGCTGGACAAGAATTGGATTTCCAAACTGTCATCAAATAGACTACATAACATCATAGTAGAGGCTGGTGCACTTGGATCCAGTTCTAAGATACACTCTACTGAACCAATAGCTTCATACACTATGGGTAATGAATTTGGTGATGGAACAGCCAAATCACCATCCTCTTACTAATGGCGACAACTACAGCTACAGCAGCAGTTAGTGGAACACAATCTCAAGCAGGTGCGAGTAAGGATATTTCTCGCGTTCAGGAAATACAAAACTCTACTACTAGTGTTTTACAAGGTAGTTTTCCTAACCTATATGCGGTTACTAACTCAGTTAGATATTGTATGAATATATGGCAGAGGGAAAGTAGTTTCAATCTTATATGGACTGGCGCTGGAGCCCAACAGGCTAATATAGTTACGGGGACTGGGAATAATAATGACGTCCCTAACAAGGTTAACTCCTGGCCTCATGCTAAAAGTTTCTGGGATTCATATTGGAATTCCACCGCAGTACAAGGCTATATAGGTGATAATGGGCAAACACCGGAGGTTAAACAAGGACTATATGCTTTTGGTATTTCGTCGTGTATGGGTGCATACCACATAAATAACACTCCTGCCTGTCATGAAGTATTTGGGGATATTAACGACGGAGGAGTAGCTGATAAGGCAGGGTTAATAGTTAAGGTTGGCACAGATATAAATACACTTTACCCTGATACCGTCGCCGGTAGAAAGAAAAGCATAACTGCTGGACTTATAGTTCTAAATTATCACTTCAATAAGTGGAAGAATGTACCTATGGCGTCAGGAGCAGATTACTCTAAGTTCTATACCAATCAGTCCCCATCTTTTTTACTTACCGCTATGGGGCAACCCCCTTCTAACACCACTGGGGTTCCTACTGACCAACAGGCTTTTTGGCTTGCATCTGGTAGCTACCTAGGTTGGGGCACTGACATAAACGGGGATAGCGGTATAGATAGAGCCATATATGTTATTAACAATACGAACCGATCACACGTTAGTTCGTATGGAGGTACACCTTCAAGTAGTGGTTTACCAGCGGCGAGTGCAATTGGTTGTACTTAATAAGTGTGTTAAAATAAGCTAAGAACACTTAGTTATCATATAGGAATATAAAATGGAATTCAGCGAGTTAGCTATACAAAAATTACTTCAGCTTTTCCCAGAGCTATCATCGTTCATAGTATCTTTTAAGGATATTACTAACGATGTACCTAGCTTAGAAGAAACCGATGTTAGTGTCGGGGTCTTTATATTAGAAGCCGGTAATAGATACTTCTACCTGCCAGTTATAGCCAAAAGTGATGCTATTCAACCTCTTGACTCCCTCTTCGATACTGTCGAACAATGCTTCGTACCTTTATCAAAAGGCTTTGTTAATATCTTTATTAACTCGGCTCAATCAGATATGGGCAAACCTACGAAGATACCAGATGGAGTTATTCAGAACCCAAGTATATACTCATTAGTTACACCCCCTCGTACCGGCAAATTCGTTTACGCTTCATCCTCACGTCTAGAAGAATTCCTGACCGTATTGCCTAATATGGTTAAGCAGGCTGTGTTGGATGAGATCAGCTCAGACAAAGAAGTGTACGCAGCGCTACATAGACTATTTGGCCTTGAGAATTTGTTCTCGGCACTTAAGCCTACTGTTAATCCCGTAGTTGCCGTACCTAAGCCAACTATGGAAGTTGTTACCCAAGGAACGGGGTTGGACAACCCAACCATAAAAGCTATCTTGGATAAGGGATACGCTTTGCGTGGGGAAAATACCACAACACGTGTAGCCGTACCAGCAAATAACTACAAAGATATTGGTAGATTTAGAACACTGTCATCTATAGACGCTGGCCAAGACTTCGATGTATGCACGAAGTCAGGAAACGTAGTAACTGTATTCCTTCCTAAAAATTCTAAGTATCGCCCGCAGACACCGGCGCTTATGAAAAGCACACCGGATAATGTAGTAGGCATACTTAGAAATGGCGATTTTGTTATTACTAGTGGTTTAGTAGCTACGTATGAGGGTAGAGACGGATTCCAAACATTAAAAGGATACCTGAGCTTAGTACCTGGAATAACACCAAATGAACTTACCAACCAAGATTCCAGCTTTGCCATTTTTTCTCCTCAACTGGAGCTAGTTGGTTTGTATCAATATCCTAGTGTTACTAAAACAGCATTTGGAGTAACTATCTCAGCTACCTCCGCACTAAATATAGGCACCGGAGGTAGTAGGGCGGTTACTATAAATGCTTACAAAAATAGCACTGTTATTAACTGCCAGGACCAAACTAATATCTTTATACCTACCAATACCTTGATTGTTAAGTTGGGTGATAAACTATGGGCTGACGATGTGTTTGAAACCAACGTCAACTCTGCGTTAGCACGCCAAGAATTAACCACTATGACGACACTGGGAACAGCTGTTGATATTGGTTATGATGGTATTGAATTCATAATCAACAGAGTACCTGTAGGTAGTGAAGCCAATGTAATGAATGTACTAGTAGTACAGGAAGGGTTAGATCCTACTCAAGCAGAATCCTTTGTAAAACAGGCTAAGGAACAGAAGCACCTGAAACTTTACATGTCCAAAAAAGCAGACGCAGAACAGGACATTATACCAAGTTATGGCGCAACCCCACCAAGCCAGCAATCCGGCTTTGGTATTAATGGTGACTTCACTAACAGCCTTACTACGGCAGCTAAGACAAACGACCCAGAAACAATGGAGACCACTATTATATCTGAACTATTACAGGTTACCGATATGAAGGGGTATATTAATGAATACCTGCCCGATATCAAGAATAGTATTGATAAGTTAGGCCGTGCTTTATTCTTATGTCGTTTAAAAATGGATCAATTAGCGTTAGATCACACAGCTTCAGAAGTATTCTCATTTATTGCAAATCTACGTAATACCTACCGTATGCTAGGGGATACCTATTTGAAGTTAGAGAATATGGTATCCAATAGCGAAGCGGAACCTGATAATAATAAGTAGGAACTATGTTAAATGACAAAGCCATACTTGTCAAAAAAGGAATAACAGGAAAGGATGCCAGGGTAGATTCCATATTATCGTCTGATGATCCAGTCCTGGCTGATCTTTATCAAAAATCCTTAGCTATCACTCAGTCTAAATTACGCAAAAGTTATGTTGAAGCTTCGCTATTATGTGAGCCCGATCTAGCTAAAATAAGTGAGATACTAGAAGTACCGCAAGAAGTTTTAGAGATATACCAAGAGTTCTTTTTCGACGTTAGAGATCTGGATAAACTAGGAAAGATAGAACATATAGAATCCGTTAAAGATGATAATGAGAGGCAACTTAAACTCTGGGCTCTAGGTCAAAAGATAAGTTTTATACAGTGGAGATTGGGGGACAAAGTTACCCTTTCACCGATTGACGGGTTAGTAGAAATGTTCAGTACCTGTATGTATAAAGCCAAGGAGGCTGTGTATAGTAGCAACAGTTCAGAAAGCTCGAAAGAAGCTATAAAGTGGACTAAGATGAGCACTGATATAGCTAGATTACTGAAGGTGTGGACACTGGATAACTCAGCAGCTAAGGCAGATTTGGAAATAGCTATACAAGAAGTGATACCTAACTTTAAAGGTATTGACGCATTACTACAGGAAAATGGTTAACATGGCAAATAAATACTTAGAAAAAATAGCAGGCATAGGGGGTATAGGCGGGGATCTTATTGGGGTTATGAAACCTAAGACTGTGCCAAAATTGGTTAGCAGCACCAACAAGATGGAGCGTGCGGTAGCTAATAGGGAGCGGCTAAATAACCTAGGTTTATCAAATAAGCCTATAAACAAATCTACGGCTAAACTACAAGCATTAAGAAATCAAAGTACTAATAGAGTTTGGAAAGGTTAATATGGCAACAGATCTATCACCAGAATTACTACAAGAAATAGCGGTTAGGGTTGTGTCTAAATACATGACTAAACAGGCATGCCTATCTGGGGCTATTGCTGATGCAGCTAAAACACTGGAGCTTAATCCAGAACAAATCAAGCGTGTTATTGAGACGAGTAACACCATAGCATATCTACGCCAATTAGAAGATGCAACGGATCGTTCATTCGAATTCCCGGTAGCAGACTATACAGACGTTATGGGTCGTATGGTTCTACCAAATACTTCACCCACTGTAGATATCACTGTTGCGGCTCCTGTAGCACCACTTCCACAAAAGTCAGAGGTAACTAAGACGGCTGGGGTTAGGTCTAGCCCACTAAATGAGAAAGCCCCTGTTTCCCAAATAGATGCCAGCACACCTGGGGATGCATATGACGAACAACAAAAGGTTGCTATGCTTATGAAGGAAACATTCCGAGTAAAGCAGACTATGCAAAAGTTAGCCGAGGAAGGTTACATGGTTTCTATGAAGTTAGAGAAGCTAGCTTCTATTGTACACAAGGATCCACTAGGTTTTGAAAAACTGGCATTCGTCGCCTCAGAAGAAGACCTTGGTAGTTTAGCCGTATTATGTGGCTTTGAGAAAACTGCGTCTTCTGGATCAGTCTTCACTACCTCAGACCTTAAGGATGCTATGTCATTAAACTCCATGTTTAAAGAGGCTAAGGATATGGTAGCCACAAACAAAGAAATGGAAACTTTTGTTAAACGTGCTACAGAGGTTCTTATCGAAAAAAAAGCTTTCTCCCCAATAGGTGCAACCGTTGAGGGTATTGGCGCAGGGCTTGGATGGGCAGCCAGAAAAATTGTAGGAGGCGGTGTAGGAACCGTTAAAGCAGTAGGTAGTGGACTAGCCGCTGCATCAGCAGGTAAGACGCTTGGCAAGAGAGTGGAGCGTGTAGCCGACCTAGGTGGCGCTGCATTAACCGGTGCGTCTACCACACACGCTAACCCAGTTTGGGAATCAATTCATAATTAAATAAGGATATAAAATGAACATACTAGATTTAGTAAGACAAGAAGCCTCAGCCGTATATAAGGTTGAGGAGGAACTTAATGCATTTATGAATGGGTTCGAGAAGCAGGCCGGTATAGCAGGATTATTCACTAAAGACTTAGTAGGCGGAGGCTTATTTACCAATTTGGCCAATCATCCAGATGTGCTTAGAACAGGGCTACAGTTAGGAGCCGGCCTATTAGGTATGGGTATAGTAAAAGGTATGACATCTACAGATAAAGCCATTACTAGCTACGCCCTTAAAAGCAAATTTGAGTCAGCTCTACAACAAGTAAGAACCACTAATAAAATAGTAAAAAATGCTAATCCATCTAAAGTGGATTCTTACGCTAATACGTTATTTACGTTTGCACCACATGTGGCCAGTGACCCAAATATTCTTAGCACCTTACTCTCCAATGCCGTATTAGGAGAGGGAGTAGATCCAATGACTATGAAGAGTATATCTGATCTAGAAGGTAGATACGTAGAAAATAATGCACCCCAAGCACCTCTTGGACTTAGAATCTAATGTTAAAAGTAAATGATCTAACAAAGTTTGACGATGGTAACTTCCATGTTCTAGATACGTCTTCTAAGGCGGGTCTAGAGAAGGTTGCAGCCTATTCAGAAATAGTCGATTTCCTTAGAACTCTTACGCCTATTCCTGGGAGATCATACCTCCACGTTAATATGCTTGGATCCTCCGAGGTTTATGGACCAACCAAGAATGGTGACTTCTTCTCTACAGCTACCCTTCAGAAGTTCTATAAGACTTTCCAGACTACACCAGCAAAGTTCTTCAAACATCACCAGAACAAAGCCACCTCCCCATCCTTTGGGGTATGTGTGTTTTCTACGTTTAACCCAGTGATGAAACGTATAGAACTTATAGTGGAAGTTGACGAGGCCACGTCTAAGGAGCTAGATGCCTTGATAGCTCAAGGTAAATACCCAAAGACAAGTATGGCTTGTCGTCTTCCATATGACCGTTGTTCAATATGCAATAACATAGCTAGAACACGTCAGGATTATTGTAAGCACTTAATGTTTGAAATGGGTAGGTTATATCCGGATGGACGTAGAGTTTCTGCTATTAATGAAGATAATATTACTTGGTTTGATTGCAGCTGGGTAATACGCCCCGCCGATCCTACTAGTTCCATACTTACCAAAGTAGCTGAGGATGAACATATTTTAAGTGCAGCAGAAAGAGCTGAAGTTGAAGGTTTCACTGAAAAGAAAGCTACTATTAAAAAATGGGCAGACATAATAAAAGAAATATCAGGGGAAGGACAAGTACTAGATCAAGCATCTACTATATTAGAAAACACCAAAGATTTGCCGATGTCTTTAACGGATCCTTTGTCACACTACGATTTGAACCAATCTCTTACGGCGATGGCGGTACTAGGAATATCTCCCTCTGTAAGTTTCCTTTCGGAGCTGATAGCTAAGATACATTTAGGTAATGGGTATGATGGTATTGGCCCAATAGTTGAGGAGTATGTACATTCCATCTCTCCAGACACTATGGCACCGGTGGTTAATTTGGATTCCCCTATGGAGCCGATAGACCCTATGCTTCTCAGCTTACTGGTTCCGTATGTTGCTAATTCTTCATTGTTATCATCACCTATAGAGAAGCGTGCATCTGGGGTAGGGTATTCCCAGAATGGGCCAATGATAGAACCTACTTATCAAGAACAACAACAGGTAGCAGCTTCGGCGGCTGGTATAGTGCCACAAACTAATAACTTCCAGATATCGTATGGTAAGTTATTGTTAGGACTGGGAGTTTCAGCTCTTATAGCCAAATATTTTATATCTCAAGAAATAGATAAGAGGCTTAGAGAAGAAAGTAATCCACATGTCCCTCAAAACTATGTTAAAATAGGATTAATGAAGGCAGCAGATTACAAAGTTGCCGCCTCTTTAAGTAAAGCAACTCTACTCCCTTTCACGTTGCAAAAAGATAGGGATGATGATGAAGTTGATCTGCATGGTCTTAAGATGGCCAGAAAATTATTGAAGTCAACCAGGACTGGTGTAGGCGGCAAGCTGTCTAGTATGCTAAAGGCAGTTGGGTTGGTTCAAAATGTAAATGAAGCGATAGCTAACTTATCGTAAAATTAAATAAAGGTAAACTACAAAATGAAAACAGTAAAAACATTAAACATCAACGATCTCTTGGCTGATCTTGAAAAAACTGCTGGAATCGAAAAAACTGCATCAGTCGCCAAGCCTAATGTATCAGCAGAGCTTTCTGGTATTCTGGAAAAGAAATCGTCTGAGAATATTACAGCTTCAGCTTTAGCAGCAGGAGAGGCCTTGGCTAGAGAACTTCTAACTAAGATGGCTGATGATTCACAGGCTATGGCTTTGGCTAAAGGCGATGCTACCCTATCTGGCGTTAAAGAAGCCAATCTAATTCAACAAGGTGATGCAGTCATTGTTGCTTCCGACAATGCGAAAATCGTTCCTAACGATGGAGCACCTGGAACAGGTACTACCGCTACAGTAGGTCTGGATGGAGCCCTTGATGGAACAGTAGCAGAAGGTCTTAAACGTGGCGCTCAGTCAGACGACATCGTGGACCAAATGGAAGATAAAAAACAAACTAAACAAGCAGCAGAAAATTCGGAGAATTCAGAAATGGCAAAAAAAATCATGCAAAAAATCGCCCAAATCGTTGGCGAAGCAACAACTACTCCAGCCGCTGCTGTAAACACAGCTGCCGCTGCAGCCCCTAACCTAATTCAATCAGGTAACGAAACTATGACCGCTGCTGACGACAAAAAAGTACTACCATTGCCTGGTGCTGATGGCAGTATGAATACTATCCTGGAAGCGATAGTAGCCCGTGCTGAAGATCAAGGTGCGGTATCAGATGACCTAGTTAATGGCGATAGCCCTGCTTCTAGCGCTCCTGGTGACGATGAAGTTCTGGATGCTGATGAACAAGAAAAAGCTGCTGCGGTATCCGCATTGGTAGGTCAAGGCTGTGACTTTGATTCAGCCGTGGCTATGGTCAAACAAGCAGAAGAACTATTAGCAGTTGAAGCTGATCAGCAAGAAAAAATTGCCGCTATCAGCGAACTGTGTGGTGCAGGCTATGATTTTGAGACCGCTGTCGCTCTAGTTAAACAAGCAGAAGCTGAATTGGCTAATGAAGGTACTGAGATGGACAAAGTAGCTGCTGTTAATGAACTTATGGCTAAAGGTGCATCTTTTGAAGAAGCCGTAGAACAAGTAAAGGTAGCCTCTAAGAAAGACGAAAAAGAAGTTAAAGAGAAAAAGGGTTTCAAACCTTTCACCAAAAAAGATTTCAAAGAACGTGCCCATGAAAAGAAAGCAGCCTTTGATGCACTGATCGAAGCAGGTATTGATTTCGACCAAGCTACCGCTATGGTTAAACAAGCAGAAATTGACGTTTACGGCGCAGAGTAATTTAAGGAAACGGCCCTTAAACACATCTACACTTGTGTCTAGGGCCTTTTTATATAAAATACTATGAATAAATATCTAATCAAAATCGCAGATGAAATAGCCAAACCTAAACCACCTGGCCCTTTTGGAACAGCCTTAAAACAAGAGGCTGTATCTCTGCCTGTTGAAGCTGTTACAACTGGTGTAGGGACATACCTAGGTGATAAATATTTAGGTAAACATTTGGGGCCTAAATTCGGGGAAAGAGCTGGAGCTATGGTAGGTGCTTTAGCCGGTGGTAAGGTTGGTGGATTGGCATCTAATTACATGGTGCTCAAAAATCAGGGAAAGATAGGAAAATAACATGACTACAATAGTTCAACAATTAACGGAGGCAGCCGAACTTGAAAAGAAAGCATATTTTGAATATGTTAAATCATTCTCCAGTGCAGGTATTGCAGCCTTAGCTAAAGGTGGAGTAAGCTTGGAAAAAGCCTCCTCAATAATCAAAGAAGCCTGTGAGAAGGATAGCAAAGCTAATAATCTTAAAACCACTTCTACTCTATTCGAGAAGACAGCCGAGCATATAACTAACCTGGAAACAGAATTAGAAGGCTTACAAAAGTTCGCTCAAGAGGCAGAAAAAGAGAAACAAATAGAGGAATCTCAACCGATGAACAAATTGGCTAGCCTAGGCTTCTCCAAAGAAGAACTGGCTTACATGAGTTCACTGCCAGAAAACCTAGTTACCAAAGTGGCCAGTATCGGTGCTAAGCCTTGGGAAATGGGGGGTGGGGTTGGAGTGGCAAGAGAGAAGACTGATCCGTTGTTAGAGTGGCTTCTTGGGTAATTGTAATGCCAAGGATTAACGCAGAGGTAAGCGAGGATTTAGTTAACTCTGCTTTAACACTTCACCAACAATATACCAGAGAAGTTAAATCTAGACGAAAGCATAAAAATAAGCATCATCACGTTAAGAAAGCGGATGCAATGAGTAATAAATATTTAGAAAAGATAGCAAACAAAAAAGGTGTAGAGACTAGCACTGCGGTTAAGACTGGATTGAAAGCTACTGGACGTGGTTTAGCCGAGGGTATCGGTGGAGCTGTAGTGGGTGATCTACTTACTACCGCCGCTAAAGGTAAAGGTCATCTGCTTGGACAAATAGGATTAATGGCAGGTCTTGCCCATGGCTCTACAAAGTCTCTCAAGAATAGTCTTGAAAGGGAGAAAAGGTCTAGTGTTTGGGGTTCTGTTTTAAAGGCAGGTAAGAACTTCGCTAAAGGCGTGGTTGAAGATGCCCCTAAAATAGGGGATCAATTACATAATATTGGTGTCGCAGCTAAGGCAAATAAGAGTGCATTTGTCCCAGGAACAATATCTACGGTGAAGGCACTGGCTGGTAACAAAGCTATGCAAGCCGGGGCTGGACTAGCCGCTGGTGGATTTGTAGCAGGTAGAGCAATGTCTCCTGGGCAACAGAAGCAGTCGTCCCTTTCCGAGAATATATACCTAAAGAAAATTGCCGAAGTTAGTACGCAATACGTGTACCACGATATAACTAATGAGCACTCTGATCCTTATACCGAGGGGAGACTTTATGATATAGATGAGGCTAATCAGGTATTATTAGATAAAGGATATAAACCAGGTTTAAATGATAATCCGGCGGATGTAGCTTCAGCTCGTTATATATTGGATTCTGATTTCAAGAGTGGATTAAGACCCAATGAAGTTGTTGCTAATAGACTTAGTGGAGTAGCAGGATTAGGAACTGGTATAGGAGCCGCTATTGTTGCCAACAAGTATTTACATAATCCTATAATATCAGGGGTAGCTGGAGCAGGTGCTGCTATACTGGCAGCTAAAGGATTACATCATGTATTATACGGTAGTGACAGCCAACAGCAAAAACGTGTGGAAGATGATGCAGCAGTCGCAGGTAATACAAACAGATTTCTTCAATATTTAGACCATAGTTTTACTAAACTGCCACCACTACCGCAGGTAAGCTAGGAGTACAAACATGACAAACAAATACTTAGAAAAAATAGCAGCAGACTGGATCCAAAAGGCAACACCGCCTTCTAGCAAAGGCAAACTACATGAAGCTCTAGGAGTTCCAGAAGGTAAAAAAATCCCAGCAGCTAAGCTAGATGAAGCTGCTAAGAAAAAAGGCAAAGTTGGAAAAGAAGCTAGACTTGCCGAGACACTAAAGAAGTTTAAAAAATAGGACATAAATTATGAAAATGGAATACGCAGCACAAATCCTTCGTGGATGGCCAGCAGATGGCTCACTGGAAAGAGCAGAGACAATTAATTCATCAGCTACATTAATCAATGGTAACTTGGTTGAAATGCAAAGCGATGGCACGGTAGCACCAACTAGTATTACTAATACACGCAAAGCCGGATTGGTTATTCGTGGTAATGGTGATAGTGGTTCTGCAAAACTTGCTAACGAGGCATTGACCTTGTGGGGTAACTACGTTGTTGCTACGACTAGTTTTGATGCTACTCGTACATATGTACCAGGTTCTCCTATCACTGTTTCTAATGGTAATTATACATTAGCCAATGGTGCAGCAGGGGCAGTACAGGCTAGTACTAGTATTACTGAGGCGGCTAACATTGCTACTTATACTACTGCTGCAGCTCATGGCTACCTAGCAGGACAAGTAGTAACAATTACCGGTACAACACCGGCGGCGTATAGTGGTACGTTTACTATCCTTTCAGTACCTACACCAACAACCTTTACTTACACTGTTACTGGGTCCCCAGTTACTGCTACAGTTCAAGGTTCTGCGGTTACTGCGGTTGATCCTGAGATTGGCTATGTATTGCAAAACCAAGGTACGACTGCTTTTGAAACAGCACATCTAACTATTGTTGTTTACTAAGTAAAAAGAATTATTTTTAATCTCATATAAAACATAGGTTAAAATAATATTAATGGAGTTGTTAATTCAACTCCACGAAACACCCAAATTTAAAAATAACCCTACTGGGGGGAACCCAGATTCGGAGACCCCGAAAACTAAAGGAAACTAAAATGAAATTAGAATATACAGCACAAGTACTACGTGGATGGCCAGCAGACGGCGCTCGCGAGAGAGCCGAACTTGTTAAGCAAGGCGCAGTATTAGTTAACGGCGACGTAGTCGAAGTTCAAGTAGACGGAACTGTTGACAAAGTTAGTGCAACTACAAATAGAAGAGTTGGTCTAGTTGTTCGTGGTAACGGCGATTCAGCCTCTGCCTTGAATTCTACTGGTCAGTACATGACTCCTCAACCATCTAAGACGGTAACGCTTTTGGCATGGGCCGGTGGCTTCTTGACTGCAACAGTTACGGCCCACGGATATGCAATCGGTAACCTAGTTACTATTACTACTTCTGGTAGCAACACTAATAGTGTAGCTATCACTGGTTCGTATGTTGTTGACTCAGTTATTGATGCAAATAACTTTACGGTTGTACTGGCATCTGACCCAGGCAATATTACTCTAGGTACTACTACTGTTGTTCTGATCTCCGGATCTAACACAAGTGGTAAAGCAGTTGTACTATGGGGAAATTATATCGTCGCAACAAGTAACTACAACACCGGTTCGTCATTCGCACCTGGTTCACCAGTTACTGGTCTAAGTGGTAAGTTTGATCTTGCTGGCACTACTGATCCAGAATGCGGATTCGTATTGCGTGTTCAAGGAGCCTCGGCTACTCAAACAGCACACCTAGTAATCGTTGCTTACTAAGAATTAAGGAGAGACATAAAAATGAGTTATAATACTGAAACAATCAACGTTCAATTCCTGAACCAGTCCTTTTTGGACAAGCTCGATCAGGGCATGGAAAAGGAAGCAAGCGTAGCGATGTCTGCCTTTGTTCGCCAAAAACTACGTGAGGACGGGTTTACCCGTAAAATTCTTCCTCCAACTATGATCACCGCTGCAGAGCTAGATCGTCAGTTGACTGAAGAACCAACCGTAATCGTGGAAAAAGAGCCTGACTCAGTTGCAGCTAACCTGCCATTCCTGTCACGCCCAGAACCACGTTACTTCACTGGTGTTCGTTATCCAGTGACGTTTGGTAAGATCCAATCTGCTGAATTCACAAAGAGCAAGTTCGAGTTGGCTACATATCGTACCGACATCCGTACTGTTCTGCAAGAAAACTCAGTAAAAGATCTGCAAAAACAAGAAGACCAAAACTTCTATAACAACGTAGTTGCTGTAGCTCAAGCAAACGGCGCTGTGTACAACATCAGCGGGGGTTTCTCAATCCCTAACATGATGCAAGCAACTAAGTACCTTGTTCAAAAGCAAGTACCAGTTGGCTGTATACTGATGACACAAAGTCTGTATGCTGACTACCTGAAACAACCTTCGACTCAGATCGGTTCGCCTCTGGCTTCTGAACTGACAGCTGGTGAAAAGACTCTTGATAACTTCTTCGGTTTCAAGATCATCGTAACCAACAAGAATGATATCCTTCCAGATAATCAAGCACTGATCTTCACAGCTCAGCAATACTTGGGTCAATCTTACCTGCTACAAGACGCTACTGTGTTCTTGAAAACAGAAGCTGACATGGTTAGTTTCACAACTTACGAAGCTATCGGTCTTGGTATCGGTAACATCAACGGTATGATCGTTGCAAACTTCTAAGCTAAGAAATTAGTCTGAACTAAAAAAAGCCCAGATCACTCTGGGCTTTTTTATTTCTTTTCAGCAATAAAAGTTTTTACTACCCAACATATACCTTTATGTCCTACAGCCGCTCCATCGTATAAACCAAGTTCAAACCTACCAACACCTTCTAAATATAAGGTACCCTCCTTTGTTATTTTACCATTTTCATATGGTGGATCTATATCGGCGAGCTCACTTAATATCCTCACAACATCTTCTTTACTATTTGTCCTAAGTCGTTCAAATAATCTTATATGAGCGTGTTTGGATAATACTATGGTTCGCGTAACAGACACTACTTTACCTTGATACCGAAGTCCCCTCCCCGTATTATAGGTTAGTAATTTACCTTTGGAATTGTAGTAGACTAAGTATATTCCTATACTATCATCTAAATGACTATGAGCCAGGAAGAAGACTCCTGTAATAGTTTTCTTATTGACTCCAAATCCCGTCTCATTATAAGAAATCTCGTACAAAAAGTTAGGAGTCTTTCTTATCTCCCGTATTGTTTTACATACGGTATCGTAATTAATATGACTTCCTGTAACCAAATTTGAGATATTATTCCTATGTTGCTTGGATAATAGTGCAGCGTATTTCTCATCCACCCAGCTTGCAGTGTTTTCCACGATATTCTCCTTGAAATAGTAAGATACTTCTATACTTCCTTATACCAAATTAGAAGGTATAAATTAAACTAAAAAAAGCCCAGAGTGATCTGGGCTTTTTGTTGTCTGCTAGTAACCTCGATTGTTATACCGCTGTATAGCATCATTCCCGTAAGCCTCACCCTGTCTTCTGGCCTGGTCGAGTTGCTGTTGCTGTTGCTGTTGTACCTGACGGTTGTATTCTTGTTGCTGTTGCTCCTGCAATTGCCGTTCCTGCTGCCGTTGGCGTAGACGATCTACCTTTTCCTGGTACTCTTGCTGGGTCATATGTTGGCTGTAATAGTACTCATGTTGGATAGGGTAGCTACCATCACTATTACTATCAGCCAATGCCAAGGTTGAACCAAACATGAATAAGGATATACCCACAAGCAGAAATAACTTTTTCATTTTATGCTCCTTTGAAGTATAGGCAATACTACCTATTAACTCCTTATACCATATCGGGATTGTCTAATCTAAAACTAGATAGAGGTTTAGATGCTAGTCTACATCGAACTTATTAAGCCATTCAACATAACCACGTAGAACCTTCTCTTTTATCCTTTCCTCACTACTTATTACGAGATCTCTTTTACCTATCTTCTCTTCAGATACCCAATTCATGAAGTGACCTAACGCAGGACCCTTAATATTAACGTCAAGCCCCTCTTTAAGCCATGCCATAATGTTGTTCCCGTTAAATTTTTTCTTTGAGGCCTTATGGTCCTCGAACTCCACAGTCTTAGCCAAATATCCCATATACGCTTCAGGGAAATGATTAAAAATAACAGGTATCTTATCGAAGTCCCAATTTGGGTACACAAATCTTTCCGACCCTTCTATGTACTGCAGGAAAGCGTTATATGTAGCCCTTTTTCTGTCCCTGACCCTGGCGGCGTTATTCATATTTTCAAAGGAGAATACACGTGGATCAAAGTACGGTGAATATATAACGAAATCAAATATTTCTTTTAGATTTTTGAATCCATACAGGAACCTTCTATAACTTAACCCTAAGAAACTAAAAATCTTAGTTGGGTCTTTGGATATGATTACCTCTCCAAATTTATGGGCGGAGTTATCATCATCCCTAAGAGGTATTACTAACCCCTTATGCCCATACTTCATACCGAACTTATGGAATATCTTACCCATTAGATTCCCTAGATCGTTATAACTGTAGTAGGTGTACGCCGTATTATAATCCTCAGGAGGCATAGAAATTATATCTACTTGCAAGTCCTTATAAAGAAAACTCATAACCCCTTTGTTTTTAAAGCAAGGAGGATTATCAAATGCTTTCAAAATAAGGTCGAAAGTCATTACCCCTATATTAGTGCAGAGTATATCTAAGTCCCCGAAACTATCCTTATCAAGGTAACTTGGTATTTCCACCCATCCATAGTAATTCCCTATAGTATCCAGTTTGGCAAGTACCTCATCCCGTTTTACTTCGTAATCCGCTTTAGTTAGTCTCTTGGCCCCAAATTCAGCCAATGCATTACCGCCCATGTTATTCTCCAATGTTAAAAAACCCAGACCGAAACCTGGGTTTTTGTTATTACCTGATAGGCTTTGGATCGAGAATATGACCGGCGTTCATACTACCAAGTTCATCTCTTGCCCTCTTGTAGAACGCCCAAATTTGCCCACGTCCCTCAGAATCAGTTGGCACTATATGTGAGACTTCCTTTACCACAATACCGTCCACAATAACCTGCATCTTTACACTTTTGTGTGACATGTCATTCTCCCTTTACATGTTGATTACATCACGGGCCCACTGAGGCATCATTGCAATGCGTTCAGCCAGTATGGCCTTACGGTCATACCCAGGTAATTTACTATCCATATAATGAGTCAGGTGCAATCTCCTATCCTCATATTTAGGCCAGACACTAAGTAATACACCGGCGGCTTCTATACGTGACAAATGATGTTTCAAAGCTTCCCGGGCATCAATACTGCCTGCAATATAACTATCAGCAGGACTACCTGACTCATCATATAGTGGATTGCGTCTCCACTTAGGATCAGATTCAGATTCCAATCCACCGCTATAAGCTATGTAGATTTTACTTTCTGGATTTGGACACCATGCGAAGTGCATATCACTGCCGTTAATGTGGTCGCCACCATAAGTATCAAATTCAAGCAGTAGACCTTTTGAGCGATGCACAAAGACGTAAAGGGCTTCTTCCTTATTATCATCCCTATTTATAAATGGGATCCTTAGAGCTTCCTCAAAACCCATACCCCCGATAATTCTGAGGTAGCGTTCTAAGGTATTACTGAAGGTTGTATCACCGATAGATTCCAGGATTTGCTTACGAAATTGAGCATGGGTGATATGCATACCCAATCCAAGAAGTTCAGTTTCCTTATCAGTTTTATAGCTTTTTTTCCAGTCAGCTTCTCCGCGAAAATCAAATGGATCGGTATCGAGGATACTTTGTAATTCCTCCGAGGAGGGTAGTTCAGGCAGGTACGGGGATATACGATCTTTAAGTAAGTCTTCAAAAGTATCAGTCATGGTTGGCTCCAAGAGTTAACAGGGGTACTACATATTACTTATACCCGATTTCAAAGCTAAAATTCGGTTTGAATCCAGTCTTCTCTTGTTGTGCCCCTTTTACATATCCACGTGGGTTACACATGACTCTGCATTGACCTATATTATAGTCAACATTGTTATGCATATGTCCATGCACCCACGCTTTGATGTTATGGTTATCCATGATAACATCTTCTAAAGATGAATAGAAGAATGCATTGTCAATACTATACTTAAATCGTGGATGTACAGACTGTTCACTAGGAGCAAAGTGAGTCATGATAACCACCTCTTTATCTGGGTTATCCACAGCGCACTTATATATAGCAGCGACAGTGGCATCGAAAGCAGCATACGTATCAGATGGTAATAGCCTTCTTCTGGTAGCCCCTACAACTATACTAGAGTAATCACTCCACCTTGCTGCCCTGGACTCCATCAATGGAGAATGGTTGTCTAAATTGGTCCACAGTGTACCTCCAAATAATACGACGTTATCGGATAACTCCACACTTTCATTATCTAACAAAGTTACCCCTGGAAGGGCTTCCCTGTATAGAGTCTTTGTTAGATCAAACTCGGAGTTATAAAACTCATGGTTACCTAATACCGCAAACTTGTTATCATACTTGTCAAGTTGGGTATTAAGTCTATCCTTTAACTCCTCCGCCTTCATAGTAACCTTCTCGGCCTTATCCAAGAAGGTTTGCAGTTCATCCTCGTATTGGAACGGTTGAAGCTTAGATCTGGTTTCCGCTATTCTCCACGCTGGATTTATTGATCCTACCTCACATAAATCCCCAGCTATGAGTAAGGTATTACCACCTTTGAAATTTAGTTGTCGTGCATAATCAAAGTCAACATGTAGGTCTGATACTAGGTTTAATTTCATTTCGTTTCCTTTTTAATTTGGCTATTCTCCGTCCGTCCTCTACAATACAAGTACGGCACCATTTACTTAATAAGTTATTCTTGGATAGAAGACGAGGATTATTACATCCAGGTCTATTACATAAGCTATCCATACAACTACGGCGCCGACTCCTTACTTTATTAGTAGAGGTGACATGGCGTGGATTGCGACATCCTTCTGTGACGCATAGATCCTTACTTTTTCTGCGCCTGGGATAGGTAGACTTCTTAAAGTCTGCGTTATCAGGCTCGACAAATCTCCTTGCATAATATCTCCGTTATGAATGTTTTTAAAGGAACTACCATACCGGCTGCAGCGGCATGACCACCACCTCCGTACAACTTACCCAACTCACTAACATCACAGTTACTACCTTTTTGGGATCTCAAAGAACATTTGACAGTATCCCCGTCTATAAAATAGATAAGACCGAATGACCCATTCACAGCCGATATCTCGGCACCCATATCACTAGAGAAAGTGGCATTGGCATTTATAGCATGACCATTAACACCGCCTATAGTAACAGGTACTAGAGGGGATTTATTCAATATGAAATTTATTTGATTTTTGAAGAATCTGGTCTGCGCCACTCCATCTCTTAGGAATAGCTCGTAGTCTTCTTTTTTACTTGTGTGCTCTAATAGCCCTACCCACGTTTCCATATCCATAGGGTGACTACGCAGGTTACTTATAAAATTCTTTGTATCGGACATGCTGAACTTCCACAGATCACTATCTTGTATATGCTTTATAAGCATAGGCGGTTCAGTGTCTGGAAATAGATAATTCCAAGCTAACATAGCCCCAGACCTGTCCATGTCGAATCTCACCAGGATGTTTCTATCTACGTCGGCGTACATGCCCACATTCCAATCCCTCTGTGCCCCAACGTGATGATCTAACATGGTTATAGACTTGGCACCTAAAGCCGGATCTAATAACACATCCCTAGGATAACTGAAGTCGAAGATGTATACTTCTTTGCCAGATACATTTGGTATCGGGTCTTTGTACTCTACTGGTATGTATTCTGCAGAGTCGCCAAATTTCATATATGCTGCAAGGGCAGAGCCCATTCCATCATCGCAAAATGCGTGATATAAAACTACTATTTCTTTATTCATTTTATTATGTGCTTTCTAAATTAAAACCAAGTATATCATTTAAAGGAACTGCTGCCTATAGTAATCTTAGGCTTTTGTCTCCTCACATATCTTATACCAAGTTATCGCAGGTATGTTAAAATAAGGTAATACAAATTAAAGGAATTTTCATGTCCAATAAATACTTAACCAAAATATCATCAGTGATGTCTAACATTGTGCGCCCCGTTGTTGGAGCAGCTGCAGACGTTGTCAAGAGCGTAGCAAAGGACGTTGGACATAGCGCTCATATAGCCTTAGGCGGTGGGTACCGGGATGCTGCAGTAGCTAAAGGTGTAAAAAGCCAATATATATTAAGAGGTATTAAAGATCCAAAATCTCTCGTAAAGGCCACTAGGCCTAAAGGTAGTCCATTGGCATCCAGGCTTCCTAATGTTGCTCAACCGGTGGAAACTAAAGCAGCACGCAGGACTGAAATAAATAACTTGCAAAAAGAAAGAAAAAAGGCTATAGTTAAGACTATTGGCTATGGGGCTGCGGGTACTTATGGAGCTGTTAAAGTCAAGGATAAAATAACCGGTTCTGATGAGCCACAACAATACTATTAAAAGGAATAACTAAATGTCTAAATATGCACATAACAAATCTACTGCCAATGTATCTCTAATCGAAGGTAAGATCCTTCTATCCGTTGGTGGGAAATCTGATATTACTGACCAAGAAGCATCACACCCAGACGTGGTACATGCCGTACGTAAGGGCTGGATCAGTATAGAGGGATCTAAGAGTGCCAGTGCCGTACCTACTGCTCATGCAGGCGTTTCATTCACTGAAGATGAAATGAAAGGTAGTACAACTATCCCTACGGTGGAAAAGAAAGTGGAAGCAACTAGTACTCAAATAGGTTCACACGAAGCTAAACCTAAAAAAGCAAAAAAACAAGAAGTAGAAGAAGAATAATAAAGGTTAATATAGATGGCTATCCTAACAGCGCAGGAAGTAAGAGAATTCGTATTAGATAAAATAGAAAATAACTATTTGGTCAATGGCGAAGAACTTACTGATACACAGATAGGGATAGCCATGGAGTTAACCATAGCCGATTGGAATTCCACCCCTCCTACAGCGGCGGATTCCTTAGCCACCTTTCCATATAAACATGTGCTGATGAGTGGTACTCTGTACCGATGCTTCATTGGCTTATCGGCTGTGGTGGCTAGAAATACTTTTGCTTTTACGGATGGTGGGTTAAGCATACCACTGGAAGAACGTTTCCAACTGTATCAAGCCTTAGCAGGTATGTTCCAAAACGATTACAGCTCTGCTATGACTAAAATAAAGATAAATATTAACATGGAAGAGGGTTGGGGATCTATGAGTTCTGATTACGCCCGTTTTCCTCTTTGGTAATAAGCAATGTCCCTATCCTTTAATTATGGATTTGGGTATATACCAAGGTATTCATCTGCCGTACTATCCACAACAGTTGAGACCTCTTATATCCAGGTTAAAGTCTACCCTCTATTTAATCGAAAGGTTATAGTGGAGTGGTCTATACCCTCTACCTGGGGCAATTGTTCGTTCAACGTCTATAAGTCTCAAACGGATGATGGGGAGTGGGATAAGGTTAATCCTGCGCCCTTAGTTGGGACTAACTTTCTAGAAGATGTTACTACACAGGATTTCTCTAAGTTCCATAGATCTAAGTACATAGTTGAAGTTCAATTACCGGCACCAGATGGTAGATTTATAAAATCCCCAATAACTACTTGGGAGAATGTTAGATCTAACCTTATGCAAATTAGAGCAGCTGAGATAACCCGTAGAGAGTCCATACTACTAGACAAGTTTACTGGGGTAGATACCCTCATATTCCGTAGGAAGTACTTCGGTCAACGTTGCCCACAATGCTGGAATACCGATACTGAGAAGGTTACTCAGGATCATTGCCCTACCTGTTTAGGTACTAGTTTCTTAGGAGGGTATTTCCCAGGTGTTGCCAGTAAAGTATGCTATGAAATATCGCCTAATAATACTCAGCTTACCTATGTAGGTAAAATGGAAACCAATAATACCTCAGCTTGGACTATTTCTTACCCAGAGGTTATGACTCTAGATCTTCTTATTCGTGTACCTGACTTTAAGATATTTAGAATACAAGCGGTAAACGCCACAGAATTACAAACTGTACAGGTGAGACAGATTATGCAGTTAATAGAGTTAGGCAAAAACTCAGTGGAAATGCTGTTGTTAAATAACCTGGTCCCTAACTCATTCGTTAATCCAAAATTATTGGGTTCTGCATCTACTACTGTAGCAGGGTATATTCTATAATGTATTTCTCACCTTCTTATTTATCTAGCCTAATCGTACAGCCATTGCGATATTTCTTCTCAAATTATGCTACTAGTGATTTGCAGTGGAATAGTGATCCTACTCTATCTATGATAGAAATAGATACAATAAACAATTTCAACAAAGAGGCTATACAGGCTAAACCCAGGATACTAATATCTAGAGGTGGATACACCATACAACCAACTGGATTGTCAGATAATATGGCAGAGGCCAGTAGTTCTAGGGATATAGGTATGAAGTCGGAGAAGAGATTTCTCATGGTACAGGGACAGGCCCAAATACTTGTAGAGGCAACCAATGAAGGTACATGCGAAAAAATAGTTGAGTTAGCTGAGAATTTCCTTTCTTGGTCAGCGCCTACTATAGCTAGTGTGCAGGGGTTTAAACAGTTCGGTCTGCCTTTGTCTATATCTCCCTGTACCCCTACGACAGATGATGTGGAAATCTTTCAGTGTTCACTAGGTTTACCGTGGAGAAAAGAAACCCATCATATGATAAATGAAGATGGTTTGAACTTCAAAAGCTTTCTACTAACTATTACCCCGCAGTGACATTACTATATGTTAAAATAGAAATAGCAAAACAAAATTCAAACTTAGGTTAAACACTAAGTTACCAAAGGAAAACAAATGGCTTATATAGTCCCGTCAGTACAAATTTCACAAGTCCTAGCTAATGCTGGCGGCGTGTCTAACGCAACTCCAGATCTAGAGGCTTGCATAGTCGGACCAGCATATAATATTCTAGAATACTTACCTGGTAATCTCGCCAGTCAGGTGGAAACAGCCGCACATAGTTCAACAGCTACGACTGGTTCTATGCTGCTAGCTGCTTATACTATCTCTGTGGTCTCCACCGCAGGATTCAACGTTGGTGATTCTGTCATCGTAGTTGGAGCTGGGGCTTCTGGAGCTAATCTGCAAGCTAAGATAACCGGTATAGCCGGTAATACTGTTACCCTTGACACTGCAGCCGGTACAGCAGTAACAGGGGCTGTAATAACTAAAGCTGGTGTTATAACCAATGCAACGGTTGATAATATCTTTACCCTTCCTGGACAACTACCAGGTCAAGTAGTAGATACTACTACTCTAGCCGTTTGGTTAGATAATTCTTTAGTTGAAACACTTACTTCAGGTTTTACTATAACAGCATCAAGCAATGTGGTAACAATGGCCCTTGCATCTACTACCTCTTCAGGTACTATATCAGCAGCCGCTACTAGTATAACGGTTACCGGGGCCTCGGCTTTCGAGGTTGGTGATTCAATCACAGTAGCAACTGCTGGTACTGCCGGAGCAGACTTAACTACTACCATAACAAATATAGTAGGTACTACATTCACTATATCCCCAGCGGCTATTTCTACAACTGCAGCTGGTGTAGCTATAACTAAGATAATTCCAACAAACCTAAATTCTACTACTAATACTCTTAGAGCAGAACCAGGTGATAAAGTTGTGTTCACTTACTTGGACTCAAATACTACCGCACAGGTGTTTACCTCTAGTATCCAAACGGTTGTTACCAGTTTAGGCCTTAATGGTACAGTTACTAATTTCACCTTGGTGGATTCATTACCTACGTCCGTACAAAGTAGCGGTACTCAGGTTGTCCTAGTAGCTGTACAGAAAACCTACAACGACCAACAAGTTCCAAATACTAATCCATTCTTGTCTACCGTTCAGATAGATACTACTAACACTGGTATAGCAGGTACGGTAACAGTTAAGTCGGGAGTGTCCTTGATCTATGGACCAGTTGTATCAGGTAGTGTGTACATTGCCTACAACGCCCTACGTACAGACTTGGCTAATAGAGTTCTTACCATCAACGACGTCTTAGATCTAGAAGGTCAATTAGGAACTATTAGTGATGCTAACCCACTGGCTTTAGCTATCGAAATAGCATTGGCCAATACTACTGGCAGAATCAGAGCGATTGCAATAGCTAGTAATGACCTGGCTGGGCATGAAGCTGCTCTAGTAGCTGCCGAAGGTGAGAGACTATACTTCTTGACTCCTCTAACCCAAGACCAGTCTATCATAGCTGTGTATAAAGCTCACTGTGTACAAATGAGCACACCTGTTAATGCAGCTTGGAGAGTTACCATAGCTAATACCGCGATGCCTTTGATTCAAGACATCGGTATTTACAGCGCAACTTCTCCTAACTCTAACGGTGGAGCAAACGTCACAACCTTAGTAAGCGGAGCATATGTACTAGAAGCATCAAATGCCACATTCATAGCAGATGGAGTAGCACCAGGAGATACGGTTTACTTTACAGCGGCTACAGCAACCCCAACACAGGTTGGTGCTCATACCGTCCTTAGTGTAATATCCAACCAACAACTTATACTTAACACTACTGCTCCTGCAACTGCGATTAGCTACTATGTAACACGCTCTATGAGCAGAACACAAACAGCTGAGTCAGTAGCTGCTGTTAGCTCTGGGTTCAATGTTAATCGTGTATGGCACGTACAGCCTGACATGGTAGGTGTTTCCGTTAACGGAGTTACCAAGTATTTACCTGGTTACTACCTATGTGCTGGCTTAGCCGGAATGGGTGCAGGGTTTGCAGTACAACAAGGTTTCACCAACGTTGGTGTGGCTGGTGTGGTCGATCTTCAACACTCTAACTTCTTCTTCTCTAAAGCCGATCTTAACACTATGGCCGGAGCAGGTACTTGCTTGTTTGTACAAGATACGCAGGGTGGGATTCCTTACTGCCGCCATGAGTTGACAACTGACATGTCCAATATTAACTACAGAGAAATTCTTAAAGTTAAAGAGCTTGATTTCCTCTCATATTTCTACTATGATAAACTAAAATCATTCATAGGTAGTTGGAACATAACTCCGTCTTCTTTGAACACGCTTCGTCAAACAATCGTGGCAGGATCGGAACTAATCAAGAGTCAAAGTTTACCAAAGGTCGGCCCAGTGCTGTTGAGTTATAATATCACCACTCTGCAACAAGACCCAATCAATACTGATACAGTAGATTGTGTAATGACTGTTGCAATTGGTACCCCACTGAACTATATAGATTTAGCATTAACAGTATAACTAGGAGCCTCAAATGGCAATAAATAAGAATGACGACTCAATAGGAAATACACGCCAGCAAGGTTTTAGCACGGCGTGGGATTTCAAAGGACAATACGTTTCTGATCTAGCAGAAGATTCGCTAGAACGTTTTGGACAATATTCGGCAACACCTGATTCAACGATGTTATTCGCTGGTCCTTCTCGTTTTACGGGATTGGCTGGTAATACTGCAGAATTGACTCCTATAGGACTAACCGATGGTATTGCCTTACAGAGTTCACCACAACTGCAACGCTTGTATGAAATAGGTTCTAATAGAGCCTTCTTCACACGTGGTAAGACCATGTCTAGCGTTTCGTTCTCAAGAGTTTTGGCTGACCAAGCTAATATCTTGATGGCACTAACCGCTAATACGTATCGCCCATTGCAATCCACTGGTGGTCAAAATGGCCCTTCTGCTACCCCTAATATTAACGTGGCTATGAACATAGATTCAGAATACTTCTCAACTCCGTTTGGACTGATGCTGCTATTCAAGACTCGTGGTGGTCCTTCAAGCACAGCCGGTAGTGGAGTAAGCCCAGGCAATGGTAAGATTCTAACTGCGATTTATCTTGAGTATTGCATGTTTTCAAATTATTCATTCCAAGTGGCTAACCAGAGTCCAGTGATCATGGAAGGGCTTAGTATTGAATTTGATCGCATAGTACCCATTGCGATGACTAACTAATACTCCCGACAAGGATGTTACATAAATAGGGCCTAGGAAACTAGGCCTTGTTTATTTCTGCTGTTTAATTTAAAATACTCTTATGTCCAATCTAAAATCCCCATTCCGTTCCGACTCCAGTTTCATAGAAGCCTTCGTCCTTAGTGTAGACCCTAAGAGATTTAATTGCTCCGTGAGAACTATTAACGGGAAGATAATGCAAGACGTTCGTTGGCTTATGCCCACCGGTGGTTTTACAGAATCAGGTATGCACGTATCACCCAACGTACAAGATAGAGTAGTAATATCAACCTCACTAGGATACCCATTAATAATGGGGTGTATACCTCGTATAGGCTCTTTCAATGGTGAGATAACAAGTGCTACTGGTGCTGCTTCTACTATTGATCTTGGTAGCGATTCAGCCATATCCGGCTCTGCAACGGCTAACCCTAGTAAACCAAGTGACTTCGTTCCCGGTGACTTTATGTACACCGCCAGAGGTGGATCTCTTATAGCTGTACTATCCTCTGGGTTAGCTATACTAAAAGCGTCTACTTTATCTCAGATTATACTTAGTAAGTTCGAAGGACTTGTAAGAATAGTAACTAGAAATTACCAGAGATTCTCTGATGCCTCTTCAAGAGTATCGACTAATATGAAGGGTAGGCTGTATGAATGGTTTGGTGCCGATTGGCTTGTTAGTAAAAATCAATCTGGCAACGAACGGTATAATGAAGTATATGGAGATGTGGCTGCAGGAGAGGTTTTAAGGGGTACTCCTGCCCCTGGAACAGTTCTTCCTGCCGTAGACACCAGAGTTCGAAAACAATGGCTTAATGACGCTTCTGGTAACTCTATAATGATAGAGACATTATACCAAGATGGTAGTGTTACTTTCGTAGTTCAAAACGTAGGCTCAACCCTAACTAATACTAAAACTGACAATGATGGATCAAGTAGCACAGTTGTAGCAGGTGGAGGAAATACTTCTTCTGTTACAATAACACCTTCAGGAGTAGTATTAAACAATTCTAGTGGGGCTGTTGTAACAGTCGGTACTTCTAACGTCGAGGTAAACTTCAATAATGTATCTAAAGGCATCTTCGATGCTACCCAGGCCACACTAACCTCTAATGGGCATACCTGTGCGGTCACAGCTACTGGAATTGCTTTAGGCTAAAAAGAAACCTAAGACTTATAGGTTTCTTCTTATTATGGGATAAAGAATTAACCGCCCCTAAAGGCGGCTAGCTCTTATAAAGTAATAAAAAGCTTTACTACAAACTCGGACTTTATTAAGTCTTTATTCTTTTTCTCGCCCATTACAGTTCCCCTTCACTGTATTAACTACGTAGGAGCATTCTTTCCCTCCTAATTGCTAACTACTAAATACTCCTACACATATCTTATACCATTTTTACCATGGTAAATTCACTGGTTCCTCATGAATAGTGCTATCTATTTCTTCCATATAAGCTTTGTAAAGAAGTGCCACCTCGGCATCCTTGGCAGCCTGTTCTTTAATAAGCAATAGATACGCTTTTAGTTTGTCGAAATATGCCTGACCCATTACAGGGTTCAACTGCCTGAACCAATTTATTCTACCCCTTAGGAAGTTAAGGAATTTAGATGGTTCAACTCCAGTCTTTGCAGCTTCTGCTTCTATGCCGTTCTTAGTGACATTGTGTATTATTGCCCTAAGTTTCTTTCTCTCTTTAACTATTAAGTTAACTTTGGCGTTAACCACAGCCCCGCACACATATTGTCTGGAGCCGTGGTACATCACTTTGGTCTTCTTACGATTAATTCTAAATCCATGAGAATGGATCATCCTGGTTATATCTTGAATTACCTGTCTAGGATTTATATCCTTATTATTTGTAGAGACTGTTACATCATCGGCATATATAGTAAGGGTTAGTCCTCTTTCGGCGCAGTAGTCATTTATCTCTGGGCCAAAGGTTACGCTAGTAACAAGGTTAGATATCTTAGGGGAAGTTAGTGCCCCCTGTGGTACAAATGCCTTATACGTGCAAAGTTCAGACACGGTACGTGCTGGCATTTCTCCTATCCCCAGTCTACAAAGGATATTATATAAAGTTACTTGCTTTATTGAGTGGAAGAAATCCTTTATATCCACGCTAATAATACAATACTTATTAACATGGAGTGCGGCCATTGTGGGTATATTACGATTCCTCTCGAATGCATATACATAGCTAGGTAATTCTAATTTATTAAGCAGCTTGGTCAATAATCTATATTGTACCGTTCTCATTTGGCTGTCTGGATTGTGCAGTTTACGCCAAGTTCCGTCTTTCTTTTTAATCCTCAGAATTGAGTAGTGTGCTAATTTGTTCTTCCCAGTATAAACTAGATTCCTTATCGAGTTCATCTCCAGGACTCTCTTTAGGTCTGAGTTTGTTTGCAACGTTAGTGGGTTGGGTCCCAACATCGCTTGTAGATCTGGAACTATTTGTGGTGATTGGTCTGCTGTATGGGGTATTGACATTTACGTGATTCCTTAAAAGATCGTGGAGAGTTACTTTATATGTTTGCTTCTTGTAAGATAAAAAACCTTCCCGCCTTATCGGCGGTAGTACTGATATCTCTAAGAAATTTCCTACTTGTACCTCGTCTAATCTAATTGGGAACTCCACAAATCTGTCTTGGACAGAGTCAAATACAACATACTTATTCTTCCCAGGAACTGGGGGGTTAAGAGCTGATGACACGAAGTACCTCCGTTAAATTGCTCCTTAAGCTGTTTGGCCTCCTGCAAAATGAACATCCATCGCTTTCTTGATTTCAACGACGACTGTTAAAGCTACAGAGATAATGGTTATTGCCAACTTAAGAAATTTAAAAAATGAGAACATGGTTTATACCTTATTTTATTATTATTATAGTAAGGACAGGGAGTCCCTACAATTCTCTTATACCAAAAGAATAGGATTCCACGAAGCTAAAAACAAGGGGTTAGCCTTGTTTTTGTTTAGTCCTTTGGGGGGATCAGAGCTATGGCCAATAACCAGAAAAGGGAAATACTGAACAATGCGAATAGTACTTTTGGTATATACACGATTAAGGCTACGAGTATAGCCAGCATAAGTATAACCCCTAATGTTACCCTACTGACCTCTTGCGTATCCTTCGTAGGTCTCCATTTCATAGTGGCAGCTCCGCTATTACGAAAACCCTATATTTAGCAGAGGAATTACCCTGCCCCATAAACTGCAAGAAGCACTCGGCACACATAGTTTTCTGTTCGTTGTTTCCGGTAATTCTTTCCTCGGCCAGGAACGTGGGTTTATTCGTACATCTTGTGATGCTACCATGCTTACCTGATCCTACCCCGTTAGGTATGTATACCTGACACTGACCCATATCAGGCGCTTCAATTACTGTTTGATCCATACTATTCCCCTCTAGTGAAAAACCAGGAGAATTATCCCCTGGTTTATTTGGTTACAAACGACTTTCGACCGTCTTTACTGCAGACCGTATTGCTTCGAGGCCATTGGTAGACTCAACAACAATCCCATTGAACCCGTTACGTATGATTTCCTTTGCCGATTCATTGGTATTTGGAGTCATGATGAGATAACTTGCGTTATTCATGTAACGAGCCAGGTTGGAATTTCCCGCCTTGTCTTCGTTGGAATATGTGCGAATATCGACTTTTGGATTGTCGGCAAATTCACCTTCCAACTTTGATGCATTACTGCTCGTAGCACCGGTGATAACTACCCGTTGTCGTGCCAATATTTCTTCACGATGTACAGCTTGTTCCACCGCTTTGATAGCACGCTTCACTTTCGTCGGGTTTACCTTGAATGCGGCCAAAGGTGTGACAGGTACGCCAGCGAAGCTGAAGGCCTTGGTGAATTCCCCATGGACACACTCTGATACAAGTGTACGTATATCTTCATTTGGAATTTCCATCTTGATTACAGCACCGGCAATCAGGTTTTGTATCTTTCCTTCCAGAATTGGCCAAATCGCCTCAGCTACTATAGAAGGTAAACTTCCTCCCATAACGGCTGGTTGCTGAATAGCTGCACGGGTTTCCATGGCTTTGTTGCGATGAATAGCAGCCAAGTCCGCCAGCCAAGGAACTGCTGAATAGCCTTTAAGGACACGTTGTTGACTTGCGGGTTTGATGGTTTTCTTGATGATACGGTTGATCGTCTTAATCGATGGCAAACCGGGATTTATAGCCATGTGAACTGCTATGGCTTTTTGCAATTCCAGATGCTTTTCGCTTGTCCAGTGTATTCGTTTTATTTTACTCATGGTTGGCTCCTTTGAGGTTAATGAAGTAGAAATTAATAATTACTTCTACACTTTACTTATACCAAAGATGGATGCCATATGCTAAAATAGAACAATGGAAAAAGTTCTTTTTACTAGACAAAGGCATGAAGCAGACCGAGCTGGTTTGCATTGGGATTATCGTTTGGTAATAGGCGATAAGGCACACTCATGGGCTACTAAGAAAGAACTTCCAGAACCGGGCAAATCTATTATGCTATGGCAGCAACCCGTACATACAGCCCATTACGCATTGTCCGATAAGGTGGTTATCCCTGCTGGACAGTACGGAGCTGGTACCACTACCCTAGACTGGGTTAAGAAGGGTACAGCCGAAATGGAAAAAGACAAGATAGTAATAAATACAGACGATGGTAGATTCTTGTTAAAGAAGATGCCTAACTACGAGGATGGGTCGGGGTGGCTATTCCGTAATTTGGGAAAGAAAGACATGGAAAAGAAAAGTACAGATGAAGCAGTAATCAACGCAGCTAAGAAACTAGCTACTATCGGAGCCACAGGAACTGTTGGCGGCACAGTTAGCGCCTATGTTGGTAGACACCTGGATAAAAAGGACAAAGAGAAGAAGTTGGAAAAGAAGGCTGAGAACAAGTATCTAGAGAAGATAGCCATGAACAGAGGTACTAAGTATGTTGTGGACAAGACCATACCGGTAATGAAAAATATGTGGGAGCATGCCCCTAAGGAAGAACAAGCAAAAGGTATAGCAGCCCTTAAGAACTCTGCTAAAATGTCAATAAGAAATGGAACTGGTGGGATACCCTCCCCTAATAAGGGTAGTTTTAAGAAGTCCTTTAAATGAACCGCTACTTAACAAAACTCTCTTTCCTGGTTCAACAATACCAGCACGACGAGACAGGTAGAACTATGTGGCACCAAGAAGGAAAGCCCTTACCCGGCAGAGGCTGGAGCAAGGTTAAGGGACACACAAAGTATATTAAGGCTAAGAAGTGAACAAATACCTAACCAAGATAGCCCAAGGCCTAGAAGGAATTGTGGAACAAGATCCGCCTTCTGTCTATGAATACGGTAAGCGGAATAAGCCAGACCAAAATCTTGGGTCTATGAAGCAATTCGCCATTTATAATCCAAGTGGGACTAGGGATACTTACGACTCCCAGGTTAAGATGGCTGCGGCTGCCGTAGCAACAACGACAAAGAAGCAGTCTACTGAGGATAAACTACGTCCTCAACAATTACGTGCTTTGAAGAAATTAGACAAGACACATGGCCTTCTTTTAGCTCATGGTACTGGAACTGGTAAGACTATGACTTTTCTGGCAGCCGTGGAGCAAGCGCAGAAACGTAGTAAAACAGGTAGGTCGCTTATCATATCCCCTGCATCCCTTACCTCTAATGTAGACAAGGAAGTTAATAAGCATCATATGAAAATTGATATGAGCCGTGTTGATGTCATGTCATATGATGAGGCTAGTAGAAATTCCCAAAAACTTCAAAAGAACAAGTATATACTAGCTATAGCCGACGAGGCTCAAAAGCTTCGTAATGTCGACACACAAAGACATACTAACCTTAGTGGGATAATTGAAGGTGCTGACTACCGTGTACTGGCTACGGCTACTCCTAGTTATAACCACGTCGCTAATATAGCCCCTCTGGTCAACATAGCCGCTGGTGGCAAGCAAATACTCCCAGAAGATAAGAAGGTCTTCGATGCCAAGTACATAAGTAAAAAAGAGGAAGCTGCGCCATTCATGAAGCGTATCTTTGGGGCACCATCTAAAGAAGTAGAATCCCTTAAGAATAAGGATGATCTAAAAAGTCGTTTGAATGCCTACGTTGATTATTACAATGTAAAAGATGACCCTGAGGCTGAGTCCCACTTCCCTACAGAAAATGTAAAAACCGTAGACGTAGATATGTCTCCACAGCAGCATCAACTTTACAAGTACATGGAGGGTAAACTCCCTTGGCCTATACGCTTAAAGGTTAGGACGGGTATGCCTATGAGTAAGAAGGAATCAGCTCAGTTAAATGCATTCTCCTCTGGTGTAAGACAAGTATCTAATTCTACTAAGGCTTTCATGCCTAAGTATCAGGACCCTACTCCCAAGATGAAAGCCGCAGCCGACTCAGTTCAGAAGGCTATGAAAACTAACAAGAATTTCCGTGGTATAGCCTACAGCAACTACCTCACAAGTGGGCTGGACGATTACTCCACTGAGTTAAATAAGCGTGGTATATCAAATGCCATATATTCTGGTAAACTAACCAAGACTCAAAAGGACGCTTTAGTAAAGGATTACAACTCAGGTAAGCTAAAGATGCTTTTAATATCGTCATCTGGTGGTGAAGGGTTGGACTTGAAAGATACTAGAAAAGTGCAAGTACTAGAGCCTCACTTCAATAAGAGTAAAATAGATCAAGTAGTAGGTAGGGCTGCTAGGTACGACTCTCACATAAACCTACCCAAGAAAGACCAGAACGTAGAAGTAGAACATTACTTGTCAGTGTTTCCTCCTGGATTTCTAGGCAAGAGCAAATCTAAAAGTATCGATCAATACCTAACAGATAACTCTGAAACTAAGAGTGAGTTGGTGGATCAAATGAATCAATTAATGGATGATGATAATAAAAAGGATAAGAAGAAATGGGTATAATTCAACAACTACCTTGGTTTATAATTGGGGAGTTCTATTTATTAATAATAGGATTTCTTTGCTATGCTGCCTTAAAGCCAATCTGGAAACAACTTCCACTAGCGGCCCAGATTATACTATCTCCACTAGCCGCATTCTATCCAGTTGATATACTATGTCGCTTCACTATAGGGTGGCTATACTTCTGGCAGGCACCCTCTCTTAAGGACTACACTATAACCTATCTATGTGATTCACATGTGTTAGATGCTGAGGATACATACAAGCGTAGAACAGCTAGGTGGATATGTAGGATACTTAACATCATTCAGCATGGGCACTGTCCTTGTATGGATCAGGTCAAAGATTAAATGTACGATAGAGCTAAATATAAAGAAGATGATACTGATCTAAGTAAGATACAGGATCCAGCCGCGTCTGTAAAGCATGATGGGGCTAACTTCTTTATGGTAGTAGGTCCTCAAGGTAATCTACGTTTCTTCTCCCGCAGAAAAGGAGTGAAAGGTAACTTCCCAGAGAGAACAGCCCAACTACCACAACTTACTCAGACCCCACTTCCACAATACGCTGGAAACGTGTACAATGTGGAATTGGTTCACACCGGCCACAGTTCTTTAGGTAAGGAAGATCACCCAAAATTAAGTGGCATACTGAATTCATTACCGGCAAAATCTATACAAACCCAGCAGGAAGAAGGCCCAGTAAGAGCTATAATGTTAAATGTTATTTCGCCTAAAATGAATACGTATGGGGATAAACTACAACATATGAAAGAAGTATCTCAAGCCTTTAATAAACCAGAGATATTAAAACCCATATCTGTTAAAATAGGAAGAGACAACGTTAAGGACCTTATAGACTCTACTAAGAAGATGGGCCAAGAAGGTGTCATAGTAACCTCACTGACAACACCTGAAGACGTTAATGTTAGACATAAAGTAAAACATGTAAATACCTGGAACCTTAAGGTAAAGCGAATAAACCAAGAGTTTGATATATCTGGAAACCCGAAACAGTCCGCTGGTTCATTAACAGTAGTAGACTCAACGGGCCGTGAGGTGGCTGATGTAGGTACTGGTTTTAGCAGGAAGTTGAGAGAAGAGATTTTCAGTAATCCGCATAAGTGGATTAATAAGGAGATACAGGTGAAAGCCCGTAATCCTTCAAGACGTAAATTATTGGCACCAGTATACAATGGTGAACCGGACGGAAGCATGGATAAAGTAGCAGCTACATTAGAAGACCAACTATTATCTAACTTGGTAAGCAGATACCAGAACAAAGGTATTAGCCCGCAGAAGATATTAGACAACCCTTTATTTCAACAACTACCATTAGAAAAGAAGGTAGCCTTCATTGAGCAGTACGGCCCCATCACCACTCAGAAACCTAACTTCGACTATGGCAACATAGGCACGGGAGTTGTAGGTGGTGGTATAGGTGGTGCTATAGCTACTACACTGTACCATTCACTAAAAGGGGGGAGAATTACTTTACCTGAAGTTGGTGGAGCACTTATATCAGGGGCAATGATTGGAGGGACTGGTGCCCTTATATCCTCTATACGTGATAGAATGAGAGATAACTCAATACGTGAAGCCGCAACTGATAGCGGTGTTAATGCATTAGTAACAGCAACAGGAACATCGCCGGTAAACAAATCCCCATTTGGGGTTAACAAATATTTAAGAACACTAGAGGGAATGGTAGATACTCACGTACCTAACATAGTAACCTCAGCATACGGAACCCAAGGATAAACATTATGCTAGCTCATAATCTGAAAGAAGTATTAACCATCGTCCCAGAAGCAATAGGATTTGTTAAGGAGGCTAGTTTAGAATTAGACTTTCCGACGGATAACAAAGACTCAGCCGCCGCTTCTTACTTGACAGCCGCCTACCTAGTAAAAGTAGCGGGCAAGACATTAGATATAGACCTATTAAAAAAGCTTGAAAAAGCCGCAAGTCTATATGGGGTTAAAGGGGACATGGATAAGTTCATTCCTAGATTTACTCAAATGACAAAAGAGGCTTCCTCAAAGGATAACTCAGTAACTGTCAAATCAGCAGAAGCCATGTTTGAAGGTAACCTATGCGGATTCCTGAACATAGAAAAAGCTGCAGAACAAGCATCAGATCTTATGGAGAAATATGCATCTGAGATTACCTCTCCTGAAGTCCGCAGATACGCAGGCCATGCCTACTTAGATAAACAAGCAGCTATTACCACACTTGCTAATAGATACTACGCAACCAAACAAACTAATCCTAGTTTCATCAAGATAGCCAGGATCATCAATGATTCAGTAAGAGAAGATGACTTCATGTCAATTGGCGACATCTGCAAAGCTGTAACCATTCTAGACAAACAAGCCGGCCTAGACCTTATTGGCTTTAACTTCTATAAAGAAGCGCTTATAACCAAACAGTCCGCTATGGCTGCCGGGCTTACCGTCAAGCTAAACGGTACACCTGTTCCTTATTCAAAGATAGTGGCACTTGGTAAAGACAGAATTGGTAGTTATATAGGTAAGGACGTTGGCGATTCTTTGACCAATGATCCTGGCAATGATAAGGCCGTACTTGAAGCCTTACCAAGAGATTTACAAGTTATGCTTTTAGGTATATTAAAGAACGTGTAGATAAAATGAGCAGCCAAGACCCAACAACAAAACCTCCAGGTATGTTGCAGGATGGTACTGGGGCTACTAGCTCTATGAGGTTTATTATGGTACTATGGATGGCTATGCTTATCACTGGCATAATAACCTTGGTATTTGTAAACCATTCATTTCCACATCTAGATCCAGTATATGCTGAGATAACTTTCGTGGTATTGCTTGGTAAGACAGGACAATCCTTTGCCGAGAACTGGCAGAATAAACCATAATGAACATACCTATTTCCATACTGAAAAGAATTCTAGATAATAAGCTAGGTGGTAATCTGTGGAAGGATTATGAAACAGAGACACTGCTCTATGAAGTAGGCTTACCTTATTCAGATATTCTATTTGATAAACTAGCAGTGCTGAAAGTCATTGAGCATAAGCCTAAGTTATTCTTCGAAGATGTTATCTTTATGATTAACGCAGCTAATGTGATGAATAACAACTCAGCGGATTTTGAGTATTTACCACACATAACCTCTTTAGAAATGGCCTTCGCCATAGTGGATATGGCTGCAACACTTGACGTTAGTATCCATATGCTTCCAGTGTTTGAACAGGGGCCGGTAATGTACATAAGAGATATTCTTATAAATGAGGGTTACTCCAAAGTATTACCCCCATTTGACGTAGTTGGTATAGGTCAACTAGCCGAAGGTCAAACGCAACAAGATACGGCAGATAAAGAGAAAGCCATTAAGGATTACATATATGCAAATTATAATCAACCTACCAGTTAGAATACCTTTCACTAGCACTGGGCTAGTAACTGGATTAACCACCTTTACTCCAACCTTTCTATTGAATGGTGTAGCCACTACTATAACTCCGATAACCTACACTGAAATAGGTGGCGGACTTTATACAGCCAATTTTACACCTACGGCTACCGGTATGCTATCTATGTTTGTAGGCGGGTTAGTATACTCGGATATAGAAGTAGTAGGTAGAACCAATACGGTCATACTACAAAATATAGAAGACGAATCTCTTGGTTCATGGATATGGGATAAAACCCTTGGTACGCTTAGCCTGTTAAGGCAAGATGGTACTTCATTAGCTAATTTCAACGTAGTCGACACCCTCACTACTGCTTCCAGGGAAAGAATCTAAATCGGCTAAAAAAGAAGGGTAGAATTTCCCCTTCTTTTTTATTAACGCCTTGCTCGTCCAGCTGGTGCCGCAGGTATTGCTCCACCCACTACACTTGCATTTGTTGCTGTTGTAGCATTGACCATCTCTGCCAAATTTATTACCCCAGTAGAATCTAATGCAGCGAGACGTCCCAACACAGTGTCTATCTGCCTAATGTTGTCCACCTCATCCACCTTACTAGTCATTTTCTTCTTAAGCATCTCTCCCAAAGTTGAAGCAGGTTCAGCGTCATTCTCCTTAACCTTTTTGATTATAGCAGCATGATCTTTAGCCAATTTATCAGCTGCCTCTTTAGCTTCTCTCTCGCGTTTTCTAGCAGCCTCCCTTTCCGCTATATCTCTCGTAATAAGGAATTCCTCTTGCATACGATACAGTTTCTGTAGATCACCATGGAACTGGAACCTTCTTAGAGTACCGCCAACCTTATCTTCCCTATTAGTTTTATTAGTACAAGCCTTTAAAGAGTGCACGGTTATTTGTTGTGGTATAGAACCATACTGCATACTCACATCAATCCTATAGAATGACATAGGTTTAACATAATATATGTTTTGGATTATGCCGAAGATATTTACAGCCATCAGTGTATTGATAGCCATAGTTTGATCCAACTCTGCACAACTTGGAGTTGAAACGGTTTGCATCTCATCGAAGTAAGCTGGATTCATAGGTATAAAAGGTAATCCCAATTCCACCGGCACTTCCTGTTTTAATTTTTCCAACATACCTCTATCATACGACCCAGTATCCATACCTTGCGTACTACTTACGACAACCTGTCCAAAGTCGTTTTCGTTACCAGCGTCTATGATTAGGTTATAAGGATTTTGACCTGCGTAGGTTAGAATGCAATTGACAATGTCCCGTCTTGCATTTGGAGAATCCACACATAATATAAACAGATTATTACGTCTATCGTTACTCTCTATCATACCCACGAATCTCTCCAAGGTGGAACTCTCTGCATCTGTCTTCCAGTTCCTTGTTACCTTTGTGATAAGTGGAGTTATAGTGATATTAAAAGCCCTTGAGTACCTGCTTGCTAGTACTATCGCTTTATTTTTGCCAACATCAGACTGAATGAAGTTCTGCCTTAGCAGATTCTTTTCTTCTACGGTATCAAAGTCAACAAGTACTATTTCTGGGTTAACAACCCATGGACAGGACTTCATAAACTGTGCTACCAACGGTACAACTCTACTGCCTGTCCCACCACACCCAAAAATAAACACTTTGTTTGGCACAAAGTTGGGGGTCCATTTAAATAACATACTGTCTCCTTTATTAGAAAATAGAAGGTGTTTTCCCTCTATTTTCTTTTACCATAAAATACGAATTATCTCAGACCTTCTTGGGCCAACTTAGCCTGTCCTTCAGAGGTCAGTAAACCATACGCTTGTTGAATAACATCGAGCAGTGCCTTGTCGCAGCTTTCCAAGTTTACGATGAAGTCATCGATTAACTTAAAGGCCTCTAAAGCTTCACCACCATATAACTCACCATACCCCTCAAAGTCGTCCAAATCGTCAAACTCTCCTGGGGTATCATCTACGTCAAAACCACAAGCAAGCATCTGACTTCTAGTGAGTTCCTCACCATTCGCCATAGCTACATGAAGATCTTGTGGCCCAGGTACGAAGATGTCAGAACTTTCTTGTCCATCCTGGGGAATGCCTTTTTTTGTTTGATTCTTTTTACCACCATTCCTTCCTTTAGCTTGATCTGCAGCCATCTGCAAGAACGCAGGGTCAAGTTCCCGATACCCAAATGGACCATAGTTATTATCCGCATGTGCACGTTGGTCCCATAATCCAGATTGCTGACTAGGGCCCATTTGACGACGGCCTTTCCCAAAGCCTGGGCCGGGTAACACAACTACAGAAGAGGTAGGTCTATTATCAACTTGATCCAGCCAAGCCTGTGGGACTTCCGGCTTTTTTGTTTGTATATCGAACACCTCATCCAAAGTACATTTCTTCTTTTGTTCATACAAGTTAAAACGTATTACATATTCAAATGTTGTCTCCGTTAATTTACCGATAACGGCTGAGTAGTAAATCCCAGACTTATCGTTGTTGTCATCTGTTCCGGAGTAGAAAGCCTCTACTCATTACGTTTAAACTCGTTAGGTTTAAATCCACCCTTTCGGTATTGAATCTGTAACGTCGATTCGTGGTATTGGACTATATCTTCATCTTTCGATGCCTGAGGCTTCCGCAGACTTCTGCGTACTCTACTAAGTTCAATCTTTCGATTGCTTTTCGATAGTCTCTGAACCTTCCTCTACTATGAGGCTCGGCTGCTGATTGCCCCGTGGGGTTTCCAGCAATTCTTCAGGTTTTACATGAGCACTTTCTTTTTAAGAATAATATCTACCCATGGTATTATGCGAATGAATATCACAGACGATTACGCTTCCTGGTGGAAGGCTCTCATCATCATACGTAAAACTCACAGAGGCTTTACTCACACTCTGCTTAGGAACAGAGATAAAGTAACCACGTTCTGGAGTCCAGAGAATCCATGTATGAGCTTCGAAGTCTGACTTCATCTTCTTACTTACTTGACGGAAGAATTCCACGATTTGTTCGAAGAACTCGTATGGTATCTTACCGGCCGGAAGAAAGTTAAGGTCTTCCTTAACTTCTACTGTTGGCGCTATAATCGCAGCTGCGGCTGCTGGTAGCTTATCCACCTTGATACGTACGTGTCTACCCCCGCTGAGTTTGACATGCTTAAGGTACCCAGTACCATCTTGTACATATACTTCAGCATGTGTATTAGCTTTAACCACTTCGTCAAACTCTTCAGGTGTGCACAAGCAGCAAACGTGCGGTATTAGTTCTCTCATTACAGTTTCTCCTTAATTGTAGTTTATGTTACTAAGCAAATCATACGGGAATTCTTTCATACCAGACAGATGAGTAAACCAATGCTCTGGGGTAAAACTCTGCGTTAGGCCATTAACCCCAAGATCGGAATTGAAAGGTGCCTGTGTTATTATCTGGTAATAGTAGTCCAGCCCCCTGAGGTTATTGGTGAATCTAACTGGCATAGTGTTACCTCCGTAGCACATCTTGTCGTCAGAGTACATATTTGGGAAAGGAAATTTGTGTATACCATGCTCCCCTTGCGGTTTGTTGAAGAATATGTTATCTGGTAATTGGGACACGCTCTTAGATGTACTGAGGTACTTAACCAACATTACCTGCCAGATACTATCGTTCACCTTTTTAAGGGTGAAGGAGATAATTACATGGGGAAGGGGTACCATATACTTATTCTTCTTACCATCCCTGTTGTTAAACTTAAGTTCGCTAACAGTACCTCTATAGTAACAGTTCAAGTATAGATGTTCCCCTGATCTATTAAACATAAAGCAGCCATACGGTAGACTTATAGGAGGAACCTTCTCTTCATCTTCCGATGTCATAGCATTAATTACGCCTTTGAAATCGGATATTGATATTGCTTTAGGGACGCCGTCAACTAAAGTAGTAACGTGGGTTTTGCTTAATATAACTGGTAGGGCTTCTACCCTAGCAGATGAAGCCACTGGGTGGGTTTGTCTATAGAACTCCTTTAATGCTTTCTCTACGTCTATTCTGTCGGTTTTACCACCTAATAATATACCCAGTTGTTCAAATTCTGTTGTCATATGTAATCGTCCTCTAAACTTAATCCACTATAATAATTAGCTCTTTTTATATCTTCCGTTATGGTCCAGATATGCGGTAGGGTTGCATAATTTTGCTCAATTAACTCAGTCATAACCTTAGAAAACCCTAATACATCTTCCAGGTTTTCTAAAGGCATAGTTAACCCCCTGGTTATTAAGGAGGTGAACTTATCCCCAACTTCAGGGGCTTTCCTAAGTAGCTCATCTACCTCAAATCCATTTTCTTTAGCTGCCACCGAACTGCTGATAGATGTTACCTCAGAAGATAATCCCATCAACTCTATCGTCACTGGTTGTCCCGGCAGGGCTTGATTCACTTGTTGCGCTTGGTAATTCGACATGTTTAAAAGTGGCCTTTCTATGGAGGGTTGATAATACCTTTATCATCTGGGGAATAAAAAATACTAACTTATAATGATGTATACCATTATGCCCAGAGCTGTTGTTAAACTTTAGCCTTAACACCCTGCATGTACCCTGTCCAGCGTTGACAAGATCCTCTCTATAATCGAACACCAGTGGTATTTGGTTATCAACTAAGTATGCGTTCATCTTGATATACCTGAAGTATCTTTCTATGATACGCTCCATACTTGGAGTATACATCAGGTATATATACATACAGTTGGCTCTATTATAGTAATGGATGAAGGGTGCTTCATAATCCTCGTTACCACTCTTTAGGGTAGGGAATTTCTTACGAAGATTAATAAGTATTATCCTATGTATCTTCTTGACTTCCAACGGTAGATGGCCACCTGGAGAAAGGCTTGAGAAAGTAATACCTTGAAAACTCTTAGTGACTAGCTTACATTTTGTTAAAAAGAGGAAGGAAGCATCCTTCATCCTGGTAACGAATATTGAATCGGAAAGGGCTTTAGAACGTGTAGTCAGCCAGTCATTAAAAGTACTAGTTGTGTTTATCATAATGATTATCCCCTGTTAGGTTAAATAAATAGGTCTTCAAAACTCTTATACCAAATATCTTATAAAAAGCTAAAAAAAGAAGATAGGGTTATAAGCCGACTATCTTCTTTAAACGACTACTTATCTAGATAAGCTGCCGTTTTCTTTTTAGCCCTTGGTGCCAGTGCGAGGACGGAAGGTGATACGTTTGTCGCCGTTAGCGTCGGTTGTGACTTCTGAAGTCATGGAGCCGATGCCGGGAACAGAAGAGGCGTATGTGTTAACAACTTGCTCAGGAGTCCAAGTGGTACCTGGCAGTGTGTATTCTTGACCGGATGTGGAGATAACTACGATTGTGTTCATGCTTTTCCTTTTTAGCTAAAAGTTAGTGTTGGTATTTACGAAAAAAAGAAAGCTATGATTGCCATAGCTTTCAAAGAGGCAATGTTTCCTCTTCAAACTTCTTATACCAAAGAAAGGATAATTCTTTAATCTCGATTTATGCTATAATATGTATATGACTGATACCTTTTATACTTATATACATTGTAGACCAAATGGGGAACCCTTTTACGTCGGTAAGGGGTACCGCAATAGGGCCTACGATTTTAATAGTAACCGTAACCCCCACTACAAGAGAACCGTACTAAAGTATGGAAAGAACAGTATATCGGTTTATATCTTTGAATGCGAGTCAGAGGAACTGGCATTGCTGGATGAAATACAGCAAATTTCTCAACTTAGGAAAGAAGGGTTTAATCTAGTTAACGTAACTGACGGTGGGGAAGGGGTCTCTGGACTTCGGCATTCAGATGAAACAAAGCGGAAAATATCAGAGTCCAAGAAGGGTGTATCTATAACAAGTAAAGGTAGGCCGTTATCTACAAGCCATAGGGTAAAGTTATCTATGGCTAAGAAAGGTAAACCCTCACCGCGTAAAGGTAAGCCACATTCTGCTGAGTCTAAATTAAAAATGTCCGCGGCAAGGATAGGAATAGTTTTATCGGAGGAAACCCGTAAGAAAATGTCAGAATATAGAATGGGGAAAAAACAGGATCTTACACAGTGCCCACATTGTAAAAAACTAGGTGGGGATAGAAATATGAAACGCTACCATTTTAAAAACTGCAGACTACTTAATAATGACCGATCCTACACCTAGCATAGTATCCCTAACCACCTCAGAGGTCGCCCGTTCAATATTAAATTTCAAGGGGAAGAATTTCTCCCTCAAAGGCTACAAACCCCTGGAGGCAATTTACGATGCCGACCCACCTATGATGTCTGTTAAGTGTTGCAGACAGATAGGAAAATCGGTATCTATTGGAGCTATCTTAGTTTCTAAAGGGGTGGCCAGACCTTTCTTTAACTCTATATTCGTATCACCATTGGCTATTCAAACTAGTAGATTTAGTAAACTTTATCTTGGGCCGTTCACGGAGTCTCCCCTTGTAAAGAAATACTTTAAAAAACATGGAGATGCCGCCAATATCTTTATGAAAGAGTTTTCAAATGGATCTATAATATTCCTGTCGTATGCTCAAACCGAAGACGATATGAATAGAATAAGAGGAGCCTCTTGTGATATGGTAGCATACGACGAGGTTCAAGACGTAGCCATAGAAGCACTACCAGTTCTGTATGAAACTCTCTCAGCATCTGACTATGCGTTCAAGCGCCACTACGGTACAGCTAAGAATATAAATAATGCTTTAGAGATACTATTTAATCGTGGCTCTGGTGGTGAATGGGTTATGAAGTGCGGCCACTGTAGTAAGTGGAATATACCTAATACTATCGAAAACTGCTTGGCCATGTGTGATTCCCCTACAGGACCTATTTGTTATCATTGTGGCAAACCTATCAGTGTAGAGAACGGCCAGTGGGCTATGGCACGCCCCCTTGAAAAAGACCATCTGTCCTTCCATATACCTAGACATGTTCTAGAAGCTCGTATAGATCCAAAGAAATGGAAAGACTTACAATTAGCTATTCAGAACTACGCCCCAGCAAAAGTGGCTAACGAGGTCTTTGGTCTTGCGGCCGGTGTTGGTGGCAGAATACTATCTGAGATGGAAGCCATGGCTTGCTGCGATCCATCTAAGACTTCCTTTGACTTAGGTTGGGCTAGAGATTCCAGGAATATTGTTTCTGTAGTTATGGGTGTGGATTGGAGTACCACATCTTCAACTAAGTCGTATACGGTAATTTCTATACTAGGCTATGATTATAGTGGTAAGTGTTACCTAATGTACACTGAGAGATTAAATGGAGTGGATATACTAGACCAAGTTAAAAGGGTCGAAAATCTATTCATGCAATTTGGTTGTCAACGTCTTCACTCTGATAGAGGTGTTGGTGTTCTTCAAGGACAATTACTAGAACAATCTCTTGGACTTGATAGGGTTTGTATGGTGCAGTATACTGCGGCCAAAATACCTTTGAGATACGATACTGGTGGGAAGTATCTAAGCGCCGATAGAACAATGATAATGGATACCTCAATACTGAGAATGAAACTAGGTCCAACTAAGTTTGTGACACCCTGCTGGAATCTCACATCAGATTTTTGGAAGGATGCCTTAGCCCTTTACGAAGAAGAAACCTTGGCTGGGAGACGCGTATACCGGAAGGATGAAACTGCCTGCGATGACTGGGCTCACTCGGTTGTGTTTGCGCATACAGCATGGATGGTCTTGGTAGGACAGTATGTCTACGTAGAAACCACTGGTTGATCTTCTAAGGGGTCTAGGATCGATTAAAATAGATTTACCTACTCCTTACCTCACCAAGGCTTCATAGCCCCGTAAAACCCCTCAATTCACTATTTTGACTATTCATTACGAGTATGTTAGGATACCCATATTCCTATTAAGGAAACATTAAAATACCTATATCCGGAGATAAAATGGCTAAGACAGAAGCAGCTACAAAAACAGCGCAAGACGAAGTACAGAAAGAAGAATCAAATACTACAAAACCTAAATATACCAAAGATCAACTAATGGTTATCTTTGACTCTATTATGTTTGAAGGCGAGTATCGTGAGGATGTTACCATTAAAGGTAAACTCAAAGTTACCTTCAAGACAAAGAGTGGTGCAGATTCCTCTGCCATTACAAGAGAGCTGGATGGCAAACAATTTAACCTAATGTCTTCTATGGAGCAGTATAGAGCTCTATTAAGCATTGCCTACTCCTTAACAAGATACAGCGATAAAGACCTGTCCGGTATGTCGTTGGAGAAAAGGCTAGAGTTTATTGAGAAGCTACCTACGGTTGTTGTAGCAGCAGTCTCTAACGCTCTTATAGAATTCGATATTAAGACTGAAGCCGCCCTTCAAGAACAAGATGTTTTTTAAGTCTGCCCTGGGCTAACAAAAGGCTAGAGTTATATCTAGCCGGAGTTAAAGTTCCGAAATTAGGCTCAATACAGGATACGACTTTGAGGGCCTTTATGCAGAAACAGGTTAATAAAGAAGTTTCCAAAGCTAAGCTATTAGCTCAGATGGCTATGACTAATAGTGGTGGGGATAAGACGTCTGAAAGAAATGTCTCTACAATCTGGAAAGAGTATTTAAGAGCTATGTATTATCTGGATTCCGAACACGAGGATTTAGAGAAGAATATGCAGCAAGAGTACAACAAGTTCAAGAACTTGCGTCCTACTATGAGTATTCAAAAGGATGGCTCTATTAAAGTTACAGGATTACCTACCTCAGTATTATGAACCCATTTAGACCAGGACAAAGCCCATTCATGACCAGTGCGGATTCGAGATTCAACTCGTTTACTGCTCCTAGTGCTATGGCGTATACACAAGGTAACGGCCAGTGGCAAGTGGATCCGAACATGATGACGCCTGCTTATACGGCAGCGTATCGTCCTCAATACAATGGTAATCAAGGTAATCCCTATGGCGGTCCACAACCAACATGGATGCAATCAGCTAATCAGATTATTAATCCATTCGCAAGATACGGGTCTAATTATGGTGGTAATACTTATCAACAACAAAGTCCATTCGCAGATGCTCTTGGTTATAACCCATTAGATCATGGAATGAATATAGCCCAGAAGTGGGCTGTTCCTGGATTTGCATCTTGGCTATCTTATAAGTACATGGCTAAGCCTTTGGGTGAGATGGGTTCTCGCATGGCCGGTGGTATGGCTACAGGCATAATGGGGGACGCTTTCTCTGCCGGTACAACTGCTACTCTAGGATCTATGGCTGCTGGTCTAGGTAGATTTGCTGGTAGTATTGGTGGCCCCATGATATTTGCTCAAGCAGGTATATCAGCAGCTGACCGAGCATTCTTTGATCCTTACATAGCCCAGAGACAAACTACTAATAATCTACGTCGTGACTTTGCTGGGGTTAGTTTCGGAAGCGGTATGGGGAATGCGCTAACCGGTAAGGGATTTTCCCGTAGTTCTGCCGGTGAACTTGCAAGCCAAATAAATCAAATAGGCGCATCAGATTATACATTCAGTCAGTCGGAGGTTTCCAAATTAACTGACCTATCCGCCAGATCTGGTTTACTGGATACTACACAAGGTAGCCAAATAGCCCAAAGAATGAAGGATATAACTAAGCAAGTTAAACTAGTTATGCAAATTGGAAATACCTCTGACTTTAAAGATACCATAGAAATACTATCTAAGTTGCAAATGTCCGGGGTTGGTAGTAAGGACGTAACCTCCGTACTAACCAAGTTAGGTGGCATGGCTTCAGTGGCCGGCGTTTCTTTACAAAAAATGATGTCGACAGTAGGTGCACAAGGAGAATACCTATTTGGGGCTAATGGACTAAATCCATATGCTGGTCAGCTAACAGCGGCTAATTCTTATGGTGCTTTTGCTATGGCTCAACGTACAGGGTTAATGTCCCCTGCTCTTCTGGCTAGAATGGGAGGAGTCGAGGGCGCTACACAATCCGCTACAGGTGCATTACTAGGCATGTCTCAAACTCCATTGGCAGGTATGATGCAGTACAACAGATATTTGAATGGTGGCGCAGGCGGGGGCGCTGTAGGGAATATATCTAGATTTGGTGGTGCCATGGCCCGTGGTGGATTATCGGCTCTAGGAACATTTGAGTACGAACGCCCGTTGATGTCTTCTATGGATCTAGAGAATGGCGGTATGTCTAGAGAGATGGGGCAACTAATGAGCATTGCCCAGATCACTCCAGGTGCAATGAAAGGTGGTAGAATTGATGCCGGTGCTGCGTACATGATGTTGCAACAGGTTATGGGATTAACCCCTCAGCAGGCCAGAGCCTTTGTAGAAAGACAAAGAGCAGCTCAGGATCCTACCGTTGCAAGACAATCTATAAGTGCTATAGGCAATGCTTGGAAGGAAACTAGATTAAAAAGTATGCAGCAAGAAGGCAGATATGGTATAGCTACGGGAATAACTAGACCAATACACTTATTGGCCCAACGAGTACAGGCGGGAGGATCTAGGGCCGTTTCAAATTTTATGGAACCGATAGATAGCGCCATAGACACATTGGATGTGTGGGGGGCAGGATCAGGGGCCCAAATAGCTAATCCCTTTGGTAGTGTGTCAGGTGATGAGCAATTAAATACTAATTACACGGATGATCAAGTACTTGCTATTAACGGTAGAAGGTTGCCGGGCAACGGTATGATAACTTTTGGATTTGGTTCTTCTGATTATAATAGGGCTGCTAAAGCTTTAAAAGGTAACGCTAAATTAACTGAGGCTGTGTATAAGCAGGATCTGGCTGGGATTAAAGAACAACTATCGGCGGCCGTAGCTAATGGTACTCTTGGCGATAGCTTTAATGATCCGGCAAGACTAAATTCTTTGGCTAAGTTATTATTAAAAAATGGTAGGGTAACGACTGGTAAAGGAAGTGCTGCGGCTAAACTGGCATCGCTACTTAGGGTTACCCATACTAAGTCTAGGGCAGATGCTGCCAAGATGAATCTATTGGTAGAAAAAATAGCTAAAGCCGGCGGTGATGTAACCAAGGATGATATAAACGAGTTTAATACCTTAATACATGCTACCCCTGCCACCAGGGTAACTAGTAGGAACGAAATACTTCAACGACTAGATCTAATGAACTTACAGGAAACTTACGGTGAGGACTCCACTAAGCACTGGAAAATATTGGGGGGGGATGAGACGGGAAGTGCAAGCAACTTTTCTCAATCAGCCTCACTTCTAACCTCTAAAGACACCTATGCTAGACAAGCTGATGCCTTAGCAAAAGCAGCTAGTGGAAAAGGCCCACAAATGGACTTTAGTGGAATTAACGTAGCTATGGGATTATTAGGCCAGGCAGTTGATCCTCACCAGAAAGCTTTAAGAGTCGTAAATGTAAAGGGCAGTGCTACCGAGATAGCCAATGATGGTACACCTGTAGAGAGCGTATTTAGTTCTAAGGGATTTTCTAGGCTCATGAACGACATCCATAATAAATAAACATAACAATTAACCATGTCAAACATAATCTTACCAAAATATGTCCCGCTAACCCCAAAGGAAATGTACCAGCAAATGGTCAACAGTACCTATGACGGAGTACGTCAAGTAGCGTTAGGATACTCATATATCCCTGCTCAGTTCGGTGGGATATTTGGTCAAATATATATACAGCAACAATCCCTGGTCATGGAACTGACTGGCTTCCAGGTACAATAATTATGGCAAACTATCTCTCTCAAGCCACTAGTCAAGTAAATCTCAGTAATTCGGTTTCTCAGGTTAAACAGGGATATGTTCCCTTGGTATCCAGTGCATTAGGAACTACCTCTGCTACTCAGGCTGTGGCTGTGGCTAATACCATAACACAGCAGGCTATAGACTCAGCTGTAAAGGATTCTAATAATCAAACCTCAGAACGTTTGTACTCTGTACAACCGAGATCTGCAGCTGGGCTGTATAATAATGCTGGTTACTACGATAGAGGTCAAATAGCCTCTATAAAATTACTGAACACTAATAATGCTCTTGAGGGTACCAACAATACTTATAATCGTTACATGGCTAGCGATATTAATCCAGCAGATGGGGCGTATGAACAATTAGTAGGTGCTCATGGTGGTACTGGGTATGATAGATTTCTGCTGACTGATGTGCAAGTGGCATATTCCGAGAAGGTACAAATCATGACCACCTTCGGAGATAATGAGGTAGTTTACTACTTTGGTAAGAATCCAGTAGTGATGAATCTGTCAGGTCTACTTGTAGACTCGTTGGAAAATAATTGGTTAACCGATTTTATCCAACTATATCAAACTTTCATGCGTGGCACCCAGTTAGCTAAGAACTTTGAGATGTTAGAACTAGTGTTGCCCAATATGAAAGTAGTGGGAAGCATACTTAGTTTGAATCATCAACAGAACTCCGCTAGGGACACCGACATACCTTTTAGCATGCAGTTTTATGCTAAAGAGATAGTGATGCTACCTCAGCCTAAGTTATCATATGGTCCAACTAACCTTTCTGTTAATAGTTCTAGTGTTGGGATATTCGCCAGCTCTGGAAGGTCTAGCCAAGGTGGTAGTTTAGCTAATGTAGCAACCCCGAACGTCATTACAGTAAATGGACAAAAGTATACTAATACAGGAGGATTCTCAGAGCCTTCCTGGTTAAGTAACCCAGGTGTATTGAGCAATTCTTTAGGTGGTTTAGCTACAAGTTATACTTGGTTTAGAAATAATATTTCATCCCCAGTTGTATCAGTAATAGCATCTATTGCTAAAATTATACAGGGCGTATCTCAAGACCTTACTGCTATAGTATCAGCTTTCACTGCCCCTCTTAACGCCGTCTTAAGCGATGTTATGAGCGTTGCAATACAAGGTACTGCTATAGCTGAAATGGTGTATAATAGTGCCGCTAACATAGGACACATACTGGCAATGCCAGGTATAAATCTTAGAAATACTCTGTCCTCTCTGAAGAACACAGCGGGTATGATAAGCCGTCTACCTGAGAGTGTATCTGATGTATTTAAGAGGAACGTACACTACGGTAGAATAAATGGCGGGGCTGCTATATTATCATCAGGTAATCAAGGAACCAACAGTAAGGCTGCAGTACTCAATTCTGGTGCTCCTTACACTCCACAAAACTCTTTCAGTATATAACTAAATGCGTTCATACTCTAACTTTCTATTATTCGAAGATGTTCTAACTAATCTTCCAGCTGGGTCGGATATAATCCTACAGGCAGCTAATACTCTGGTAAATCCAATAGTCAGTATTGTAGCCAATGACTGCGGTACATACCTAGGTAGCGTTATTCCTTTAACTTACGCAGCCTTAGGCAAAATGGAATTAGCCAACTCTACCCCATTAACTGAAAGTAGAATATCGACATTGCTGAGTCAAGGTGTAACGACTATAAGAGTTAGGAATACTACTACGTGTATATCTAAGGGAGGGTTATGTAGTGTATGTTATCAAGCCACTTCCGGCATAGCTAACACACCAGTTGGCAACTTCGTCACCTTGACCAGTGAATTCGTATACCAAACAGATTTAATAGTAGGAGATGGAGTTAACGCCTCTTACCCAGTGACACAAAGTTCCTCACAGTATACTAAAACTAACGTTTCTGGGGGAGCCTATTATCCAGAAGTTTTAAGTCTTACAGATACTACTATAACCTTCAACTCAGTAAGGCAGCCTACTCAAACTTTCGCATTGGAATATTACCAAGTAAGCACTGATCCTCTATTGGAATATATAGCTAAGTCATACTCTGGATCTTTACTTGGGTTATCTCCATTGCCTTCCTATCAGCTTCAGCTAAAACCCTCCCTATATTTATCTATGTTCTCTGACAGCCAGATTCAGTTACTCAGAAATGAACTTGATTTGTATTCTAAAAATATACCTCCCCTATACCTTGAGTATTGTGATAAGATATCGGATACTTTAGAAAAAGTATTATACATATTATATATTTACGCCATATACGCCAATGTCCAGTAGTGACCAAATATTCCAAGAATTCAAGTTATATATAGAGGGCGTCCAGACGCCATGGATCAATATAACCATAACCCAGTCAATGGGTAGCCTCCCACAAGCCAACATAGTCATACCACCTCAGGTGGGACTGATGGACATCGCACGATTTTACCAGCCAAAGGTAGATATATTCTTTAATGAACGTGACACTAATATAGATAAAGTTCTATTCACTGGTGTTATAGTAGCCTCGTCCTATAACAAATCCAAGGAAGGTAATAGTGGATCTATGGGTGTTAACTTCACCTGTATACATAGATATAACCTAATAACGGAATGCTTGGTAGACTACGCTGGGGCGGTCAGGGATGCCGGTACTGACTTAGGTGGAACCACTGCCAGCGCTGGTATGGCGGATTTACTTAACAGTACTACGGCTATAGTGGAAGCCTTATCTGGCTGGACTAAAGTTGGGGTCGGTGGAACTACAATAAATCCACTTAATGATTATTCAACTGCTACACCTCTGGGACCTACTTATTCCTCACCAGACCCTGCAGTAGGAAGTACTAGTAGAACAGATGTACTTCCTTCTTACTTAGCCCCCTTTGCTAATAGACTTATAGGTATGCCAGGCGTATTTATAAACTACTGGAATCAATTAGCTAGAGCCTCGTTTAACCCATACCTTAAGATGTATCAAGGTGGATTTAGAGTATTCTATAAACCTTTGATTGAAGATGGTTTAAATTTCTTCAGAAGACTATCTGGACACATGCTGATAGAAAAAGCTGTTAACAATGATAAGCAGACAGGCTGTGGACCAAATAATGATAAGACAATACTTGTGCCCCCTGCGTATCAAGTATTTCTTAAATCCTCTGTCCAGGCCAACCTAGCTATTACTAACATGCGGTCATTTATGCAGAATTCTAATGACACAACTAATATCTATAGCATATTCCAAAACTTCTACCAGACCATGGAATATGATATTATCACATTGGCTTGCCCTGCTGAGGTACCGAAAGACCCTAATATAAGTGGTGTTACATACGCTGTGGATACTATAGTAAAACCTAGTATGCCATTCTATTACTCTCCAAATTGCAACGTTTTATTCCCAAGTATGTACACCTCTATAAGCGTCAATTATGACGAGTCCAGTATGCCTACTAGACTTGACGTTTTGAATGACGAAGACGGTGGGGTTGCAGGTGCATTTTCTACCCACTTCAGATCCCCAGCTAGTATTAGAACTGCTATAGCTGAGAAGAATACTAATGGTAATTCTACTTTAGCTGGAACAACAGGTCCTTCATTCGGAGCTATAGGTAGGTACGAGATGGGAAGAGGTATAAAATACGAAGCTACTTCCATGCCTAACTGGTTATCTAGTATCTTCACTTCATTTAAAAATAACACTGCAGAGAACAACGCAGCAGAGGTTCCTCCGCCAGATAGTGCTGCAGGTAAGGCTATACAACTTCTCAGAGCTGGATGGAAGGTACGATACCCTAAACATCCTGAGATGAATCCTTGGGACCCAGAATCTAATATACTACCCCATCAGAGAATATTGTTTCTTACAGCGGATTACTACTACACGAAGAAATTCGCTAGTACAAAGGCTGGGAATATTAACTGCCTGTTTAATCCGTATATAATACCAGGTTATCCTATGGATGTTATGGAGGCTTCCCCCAACCTACCAAGCTTTCATGGTCTGTGTGTAGCTGTCTCTCATAATATTAGTGCTAATATGGTTTCTACACAAGTTAGTTTTGCCGCAGCCATGACTTATACAGAGCTGGCCAATTACTACGTGCCATTCATTAATCCGTACCTTGAGGTACAACTAGGTTTAGCTGCAAATCCTACTCTGGTTAATACAGATAGCGGTGCTGCGCTTGGATACGCAAATGACTTTTACAACCCCACCATAGGCGTTAAAGCTGTTAGACCTGAGACATTATTTGATTACAAAACTGGTATAGCCAATTCGGTTAAAATAGATGGTAACGGCCAGATAGTTATTTCAAGTGGAAACTTAGCAGAACATTCCTTCGAGGATGATTTACTAACCATATGTAAGAGACCTATAGAAAGCAAAGACGACTACGCCACAAGATCAAACGTATCTTTTATAGATATGATCCCGCAGAACTATTCCGCCACCGGTGTCAAATACCAAGATCCAAAACTAAGCGGTACTAATGTAAGCAAATTTGAAATAGGTGAAAGTCAATTCCTTGATTATAGTGAGGAAATATACTATAGCATAAACGGAATTACCAGCCCAGTTAAATAAGGCATATAATGACAAACCCTCTAACCCTTCCAAATATCCAAAATAATTTTACCTTTCAAACGGTGCCTTCAGCCAACGTGCTAGGTCTAATGGTGCCCGAAAGCATTATAAGACAGGGTTTATTATCAGATAACTCCGAGGCTATAAAGTGTTTTGCCAACCATCGCTTCTCCCAGAAATTACAAATTTACATGATAAACTACGTAGCCTCTATATCTAGCTACTACCCACTATATGGCTAATCCTATAACTCCCCCAAAACCTGTATTCAATATCTCTGAAGCCAAACAAAAGGATATTGAAGCATTCAATAATTGGAAGCAGAACGGTGATTCCCAATCATTAGGTTTACTAATGAAACAGTTACACCCTGTTATCTACTCACAGGTGGAACGTGTCTCCGGTACGTTGCCAAAGTCTGCGTTATCGGCCGAGGCTAAAAAATGGACCTACAAAGCTATTGAAAGCTACGATCCAACTAAGGGTGCTAGTTTATCCACTCACGTACTTAATTACCTGCCCAAAATAAGACGACTTAATTACAAATTTCAGAACAGTGCCAGGCTGCCAGAGAACCTGCAGCTTCAGTATTCCAACTTTCAAAGTGCCGTATCACATTTACAAGAAGTTCTAGGGCGGGAACCAACTGATGATGAAATAGCTAAGCAGTTAGGTTGGAGTAAGCCGTTAGTAGTAAGATTCAAAGGTTCGCTATATGACGACCTAGTTGAATCGGTGAGCCAAAGGCCAAGTGAAGTAACCCAGTTTAATGAAAACAAATTCTTGCTAGATCATATACTTAATAACTTAAATGAGCAGGAGAAATTTATACTCCTTGATTCTCCTAATATGTCTGCTCAAGCCGCTGCGGATCATCTAGGAGTTAATCTAAGTAGATGGAATTATATGAAGAGTAAGTTGAAAGATAAGATACAGGCAATGAAAACAGAGATAAGTATGTACTAATTATGAAAGACTTTTTCAAACGTATCTTTTCCAGTGTAGAAGATCTAGCCTCAGGAATGGTGGCTAAATGGGTCATGCGTGTCGTTATGATAGGCATCGGAGCCTTACCTACTTGGTATCAAACTCATACCGCTGCGGTTGCTGCACAGGAAAAAATAAAGCAGGATGCATCTCAAACAGAGAATTCCCTTACCTACATAATACAGGCTGTAGCTGCACAACAAGAACAAGAATTAAAAGCCAAGGATAAATCAAATGGATGCCACTAGATTAGCGGCCTTGAAATCAGAGATTAACGCATTAGCCACATTCTTGACTACTTACGATACAAGCGTATCTAACTACTTAAGCAATTTATCCCCTACCTGCCTGCACATATCAGATGTTATATCCACACTAAGCAATGACGCCGCCGCCTCCTTGGCATTAGATGCAAGTTGGTCTGGGCACGGTAGTGCCTTTGGGGCATTAACAGATTTTGTTTACGAAGTAAACGCAATACAAAGAAATGCAGAAATACTTTCCTATAATAAAGCAACTTACTACGTAATGGATGATGGACAGAAAGTACTAGATCAAGCATTCAATGCCGGGGAATCGGCTAAGGCTATTTCTTATATAACAGGTTCTAGCCCTGATCAAGGGATAACAATATAATGAGCACTTTTAATGTAACGCGATTAGGTATATCAGTTAACCTACCTACTGGGGCTACTTACGACGTGCTTCTAGTTAACACTCCGGAATTTCCAGTAGGGGGGCTAACATTTGAATTTTCCAAACCTACTCCGACTAAAATAACAGGTATACAGAAATGTGCCCAATATTTTTTGAAAGTGTTATTCACTACTCAAGGCTCTGATGTTATTAATCCAGCCTTTGGCACCAGCTTACCTAACTTAATAGTAGGATCTAATAGTACATTAAATTCTCAGGAATTAATATCACAGGTAACTACTGCGGTTAATAGTGCTGCTACACAGTGTAAAGTTCTACTAAACGATTCCACTAATGACTTGGCCAGCAAGCTAAGTTCTGTTACAATAACCAGCATCTCTTCACCAACTGACGATAGTTTTTCCCTAGGATTAAGCTTGGTCACAATGGCAGGCGAGACTGGAAGTATATCTCTACCGGCTCCGTTGTTATCGATGCCGGTATATCAAGGGTAATTTATGGCAACCTCAAGCATCGACCTATTATCAGTAATAAGTGGGATACAAGTAACCTCATCGGATATTCTCCAAGCGGAACTACTTCTAACCCAAGTATTAGCTGCCCAAGACCCAACCTTAGACTTACGTACTGGAACAGCCATACGTGATCTAGCTGTGCGTCCCAACGCCACTCTGCTGGCTACTATAAACAAGGCTTTAGTTTATTACTGGACACAGAATTCCTTGACCAATGTAACCGATTCTACCCCTACAGTATTCGTGGATAAGATGTTATCTAACTTCTTTATGACCAGGTACGCTGGGGCTAATGCCGTGATTAACGTCAGATTATACTTTGCCAAGGCATTGAGTGTTACTCTTTCTACTGATTTGTACTTTTCCCCAGATAACGTTTTAATGTACTATCCTATTACATCTGCCACTTATCCTGCTAGCCAGCTAGTATTTGATCCATCATCTGGTCAATACTACCTGTCGGTAAACCTAGTGGCAGCAGCAGCAGGTACATCATATAATCTATCAAGCGGCTCCTTAATATATTTCTCAAACTTTAATCCTTATTTTTTACATGCGGAAATAAACTATCTTAGTTCTACGGCTAATAACGTAGAGACCAATACACAGTTTATATCCAGGGCTAGTACCAGTATATCTACTAGAAACCTTATAAATACACCCTCTATAACCAGTAACCTTACGTCTGCATTTCCTATAATTTCCCAAATAACCTCTATTGGTATGGGGGATACAAGTATGATAAGAGACGCTGTTGAGGTTGCACCAAGTATTGTGCCATACCCTATATGGATACATATAGGATCGGCTATGGACATATACTGCAACACCCCGTTAACTTCCTCACTAGTACAATTTACCACTGACACTACGGGTAAGCTGCAACTTACAGGGCCGATCTATAAAACAGCTATATCGGGTACAGCTGGTGGCCCTAACGCAGATACTATACTGGTTGGGACACCGTACACTTCCACGAATAACTATCTAGATTCAGTGTTACCAACTGCTTTGACTAGTTCCGCTGGAGTGGCTACAGTAACCTACGCCCAACATGGGCTAAGCGTGGGTGAGAGATTTATAATGTCTGGGGCTGATCAATCGGCTTATAATGGCACCTTCCAAGTAGCCTCAGTATTAAGTGACTCCTCATTTACTTATGTTGTTGCTGGGACACCTGTAACCCCGGCTACTGGTATATTTAATCTACAAAGAGTTAGCAGACCAAATGAAGTTGGATTTTCCCCTAGACAAATATTAGATCTGAATTTTGCCGGGCCAGTAAAATCCGTCACAGCTGTATCCTCAGTTACTACAGGTACGTATACCACAGTGGTCACTGTGACGGTGCCGGGTCACGGGTATTCATTAGGTAATATAATAACTATAACTGGATTATCGGCCGGCAACGGTAATTATCCAATTAGTAGCGTGACGACGAATACCTTCCAGTATACTTTTAATAGCACTTCCTCACCAGGAACTATAACGTACACTACTGCTACTGCCCAGGCTATGTGGGCTAGTCAAAGCGTGAGTTTAAATATTTCTTACATACAAGGACTAGATGGGATACAAACCTATCTAGTAGATCCAGCCAATAAGGTGTTATGTGCTGACCCGTTGGCCAGAGGATTTAATTTGATAATGCTAGATGTGTCAATTGTAGGGTACGGTATAACGGCCCCTAGTCAACAGACGGCGTCTACTGTAGTACAAACCTATTTGGCCTCGTTAGCCCCAGGGCAAGCTTTTATCATGGCCGATCTTTTATCGGAGCTATACGCTGCGGGGATTACTACTATACAAACACCTCTACAAATAGGGTACACCAAATACTGGAAGGATTTATTTAGTCCTACTACTGGTAGTATAACCGATGTATTAGTACCTAACGATAGTACCGCCATATTCAAATTAAATTCACTGGTCACTTCTGTGAGCGCAATATAATATGTCTGACAATCTAAATATATCTGATTTCACATATTCTAAAGGATTGAACCTAGGTAATGCCAATCAATCCTTTACTTATTTATATGGGTTATCTGATTTTTGGCAGTATATGTTTCAAGATACTTCCACTACTAATCTACTTTTAGAAGCTACGTCAGTACAAGCTTCAGATATATACAGTAATTTCCTGCAGTTGTGTACCGGTATATCTATAGCTGATATAGATCCCTCCGCTAAAAACCAATTGAAGTTGGAGATAATAAGTTCTGCCTTAAATCTACCTACTAATATCCCAATAGTATCGGCTACCTGGACTAGTGGGGCCGGAGGAGTAGGAGGGTTCTCAACCATAAAAGTTGACCGTCCAGAAGGATTTTCTGTAGGCGACACTATTTCTATAAATAACGTTATAAGTACTACCTACTATGATCTAGGATATGGTATAGATGAATATCCTATAGATGCCGGTGGTAATGCTTATCAGGCAGGTGGGGTATCCTGGAATGGAACTTTCACTATAACCAACATAACTGCTGATGGGCACATAACTTATTATCAACCTTCCGCCACCCAACAGTATGTAGGTGGGGGGTCTGTAAGCGTCGTTAATATCGGAGTGGAAACGTATCAACTGCCAGATAATATTAACACTACTAGATTCATAGCCAATCGTGCGTTTTTGCCCACTATAGTCTTAGAGGAAAATGTCGACTACTTTATAAACCCTGATTCAGCACGTATATCCTTTGCTCAACCTTTAAGCTCGTATGGATTTCCAAGTAGAGTAGGTCCTATAATAAATACTACTACTTATAGTATAGGTGATGGTGAAGGTGATGGAGAAGTAGGTACTACTACGGCTATAGCTACTGCGGAGATGAATGAGGTTACTTCCACAACCGCTGTTACTCATAGTATTGAATACCCTCTTTGGTTCGTAGATGTTACCTACGATGAAGATCTAATTTATAGCCAATACCCTTTACTATTAGGATTAACTAAACCAGCTATATCGAATGAGTCATATAGAAACTTTTTATATGGGTTGTACTACATGTACACCAGTGGTCCTACATTATCTATAATAGAAAAAGGTATTAATTTATGCCTAGGTGTACCACTAGCCAGGAACGATGAGACCGTGCTGGTCATACGTCCATACCTCGGATTGGATCAATTTATAGTTATCACTGATTTAAATTCATACGTGATACCTTCTGGCTTATCTCCTTCTGTTGCCGTAGGGCAGGTTATAAAAGTTGGAGATGAGCTGGCTAAATGGGTTGAGCTAGCCGACTACTATAGTTACGGAGCGTGGTGGAGGGATTTCCCAGTTAGTATACCTGCTGAATTGATGCCTATAGTTCCTACTGGGTTTTCTAGATCAGTTGGGGGGTTACTATCAGTAACCTCTGGTGCAACACTAGAAGGTATTGGTAATGGTATAGATGAGAATGAGATCAATGGTGAGGAGGGATTAACTCCATACACTATAGATGATTATGCTGACTGGATAATGATCAACTATTTGAGGTATAATACTTTCTTGGTGAAAGTCAACGTAACTATTAGCCAATTTATTGCTGCTCAACAATTCGAAGATATAACTCAGCTATTACTAGAACTTAAGCCAAAAAATACATTCCCAATATTTTCATATGTACCTGACACTGCCGGTATCACGGTCCAACTAACCGCTGTCAATAATGTAACTTTGGCTGGAACTGTAGTATAATACCTTAAAATATAGAAGATAATGTCTAACACACTAACCATAAATACAGCCCTGGTAAACGACCATTGGGAGATAACTGCCACAATGCAAGCTGGGACATTACCTGCTGAAATCTTTGTGAGTTTAAATACGGCTACGAATACCCTAGGTCAGTATGTTGGGGTTTGTGATCTTGATGAAATATCCAGACTGCAAGTATTTTCCGGGACCCCTATACCGATCTTTGGTAATAAGTATGTTAGAACCTCAAGCGTAACTATAATAGCTACATTAGATACTATAACTTCAACAATAACTACAGCTATAGTAAACTCGGTAAATTTACTAAGTACGGCTTATAAAGCTAAAGCCAACTCAATACAGGTCTTCACTATATTATGAGCCAAATTTTTACAAATAATTCGCAGTCCACTCTATCGGCTGGTATATCCTCTACTGCCACTTTAATACCGGTTCTAGATCCAACTTCATTTCCATACCTTACAGGGACTGACTATTATTTAGTAACTTTACAATATCAGAACACCATTGAGATAGTAAAAGTTATAGCCCCAGGTAAGGATGGTAGTGGAAACCTAACTGTTGACCCTGCTGGTAGAGGGCAAGAGGGTACCGCAAATACCTCCTTTATAGCTGGTTCCAGAGTAGAGGTTAGATTTACCGCCGGTACTATAAATAGTATAATAAACAACGCCGCAGCTGCGACCTTAGCTGAGACCAATAGGGCAGAAGGTGCCGAGAACGCTGAAACTACTAGGGCCGAGGCAGCAGAAATAGTAGCAGGTAACGTGGCGTATAAGATAAGTGTAGCTACTCCTAAACCCACCCCTGCCAGTTTGGACAAAATAGGTATATGGGACAGCGTTTCTGGATTACTTAATTCTCTTACTTTCTCAGCCCTTGCTACTTGGATTCAGAATACCATTACGGTAGCATTGGCGGCTAACGGTGTACCGCCAGGTACGGTCATAGATCATGCTGGTAGTGCTGCGCCAACAGGGTATTTACTTTGCCCTACTACGCAACTTGCGGCTGAGGGATATAGTCAGGCGACTTATCCAGCTTTATATGCTACAGTTGGTACTAAGTGGGGTCCTGCTACTGGAGGTAATTTTACTATACCTTGGTTCCCTATGGGGTATGCCGCTGTCCAAGGTAATGGTGGGGCTAACTCTGGCACCGAGACTCCAGGCCAAGTTATGAACCACGTTCACCAATACCAAGAAGCTACTAATACGGCTCCCCAAACTGGAAGTAGCACGCAATGTTTTACCTCCAATACTACTGCTCAGACAACCAATCCACTTACCGGCGGCCCAGCCAACCTAGCTGCTGGTATGTACTTAATTAAATGTGTCAAAATATAAAAGAAAGAATAAATAACCATGGCTCAAATCTTCGCAAATAATGCTAAATCCGTATTATCAGCCTCCATAGGTACAGCTAGTACCACTATACCTGTGGCTGATGCAACCTCCTTTCCTACCTTAACTGGTGCGGATTTTGCATTGGTAACCTTGCAGTATCAGACCTCTATAGAGATAGTCCAGATAGTTGCCCCTGGTAAAACTGGTAATAATCTTATTGTAGGTGCTAGAGCTCAAGAAGGTACAGCAGCCCAAACCTTCCCACTTGGGGCTAACGTACAGGGTAGAATAACTGCGGGTAGTCTAGGACTAATTCAAAGCAATACCATTGTAGCGGGGGATATAGCTACGACTATACATAATGCTGGTGTTAAGGTTGGTCCCGCCGATGCCGATGAGTTTGGGTATTCTGATAGTGCTGCCGCATTTGGGCTAAAAAAATTCACTTGGGCTAGCTTGAAGGCCGCGTTACTGTCGTATTTTAGTACTTTGACTGGAACGTGGGCAATTAGTACTACAGGAAATGCGGCTACAGCCACTACAGCCACTACAGCCAACGGAATGCTCCAAGGCAACAAGTGGATAGGTAGGACCAGTGCAGCAGATAATAACTGGGCCGCAATTGCATGGAATGGAACGGTATTTGCGGCAGTAGCAGATAGCGGTACCGGCAATCGGGTGATGACTTCACCAGATGGAATCACTTGGACAATTAGGACCAGTGCAGCAGATAACAACTGGTATGGAATTGCATGGAATGGAACGGTATTTGCGGCAGTAGCAAGCAGCGGAACGGGCAATCGGGTGATGACTTCACCAGATGGAATCACTTGGACAATTAGGACCAGTGCAGCAGATAACAACTGGTATGGAATTGCATGGAATGGAACGGTATTTGCGGCAGTAGCAAATAGCGGTACGGGCAATCGGGTGATGACCAGTCCTGACGGAATCACTTGGACAATTAGGACCAGTGCAGCAGACAATCAATGGAATGGTATTGCATGGAATGGAACGGTATTTGCGGCAGTAGCATATAGCGGTACCGGCAATCGGGTGATGACTTCACCAGATGGAATCACTTGGACAATTAGGACCAGTGCAGCAGACAATCAATGGCTCGCAATTGCATGGAATGGAACGGTATTTGCGGCAGTAGCAAATACCGGTACCGGCAATCGGGTGATGACTTCACCAGATGGAATCACTTGGACAATTAGGACCAGTGCAGCAGATAACAACTGGTATGGAATTGCATGGAATGGAACGGTATTTGCCGCAGTAGCATATAGCGGTACCGGCAATCGCGTGATGACCAGTCCTGACGGAATCACTTGGACAATTAGGACCAGTGCAGCAGACAATCAATGGCTCGCAATTGCATGGAACGGAACGGTATTTGCGGCAGTAGCAGATAGCGGTACCGGCAATCGCGTGATGACAACACCAGAGTATGCAGGATAACTCTTAAAACTTAGCCTGAACCCCAAGAGAAAAATTATGAGCCACGTAACCAACTTCAATCGCAATCGTGCCGTACTGAAACGGCTTGCGATATTTTTCACTGAGCAGTTTGGATACGCCGAAATGCAGGATAGAGCCGACCAGAAAGTAACGATTGACTGCGCCGATGGTTGGGTGAAGTCCAAGATAGGAATTTTCTTCGTGCCATTGGTCAGGATTCTCTGCAATGGTGTGTGTTTGCAAGGCATCAATCAGCATCATTACAATTAGAAATGTTGGTGTATCATTTTTAATGGTATAGCTAAAAAATATATTGGTATAAAACAACCATAGATGTTCCCATGGTTGTTCCTACACTATAGTGGTAGTTTAACACCAATACCTATAGACGCATTGTATCCTACATAACCTACTTCACTACCTATCGTAA
>Ga0307375_10000095_pt1 | contig 119039 bp, 131 predicted proteins | sample TR1MG_FD_202531 | JGI IMG/M metagenome (GOLD analysis project Ga0307375, IMG submission 202531) | Soil microbial communities from Risofladan, Vaasa, Finland - TR-1 | ecosystem: Environmental > Terrestrial > Soil > Coastal area > Acid sulfate soil | place: Finland: Risofladan, Vaasa... | reverse complement strand
TCCACTTGGTCTACTACGCTCAATTTAAAAGCCAGTGTGTAATCCCGTTGACTCCTTCTTTCCCTCGATTCCATTTGACACTCCTTTCGTCATCGCAAAAAGTGTCAACTTATTTCAGGACGGGTCACAGAAAACAAAAAAGCCGGGCAAGCCCGGCTTTTTTAAAACGATCACAGCTTATTCTGCAGCTTCGACTACGCCAGCATCTTCGGCACGATCCACCATCTCGATCAACGCCATGGGTGCATTGTCACCATCGCGGAAACCGTATTTGAGGATGCGTAAATAGCCACCGTTGCGACTAGCAAAACGCGGACCCAGCTCATCAAATAGCTTGACCACCATCTCACGGTCGCGCAAACGATTGAAGGCCAGACGACGGTTAGCCAGTGAAGGCTTTTTACCCAGGGTAATCATGGGCTCGGCAACGCGACGCAGTTCCTTCGCCTTGGGCAGCGTGGTCTTAATAACCTCGTGACGCAGCAAAGCGTTGGTCAGGTTGCGCAGCAACGCAGCACGGTGGCTGCTGGTGCGATTCAGTTTGCGATTGGCGAGACGGTGGCGCATCGTTATATTCCTTCTGCTTAATTACGGCTTCTCAAGACCTGCGGGCGGCCAGTTCTCGAGCTTCATTCCCAGGCTAAGGCTTTTGGAAGCCAGTACGTCCTTGATTTCGTTGAGCGATTTGCGACCGAGATTAGGTGTTTTGAGCAACTCGGTCTCACTGCGCTGAATCAAATCGCCGATGTAGTAAATATTTTCTGCTTTCAGGCAATTAGCTGATCGCACAGTCAACTCAAGATCGTCCACCGGGCGTAGCAGCATGGGATCAACCTGTGCAACTTTAGGCAACTCGGCAGCGACTGGCGTTCCTTTCAGATCTGCGAACAATGCCAGCTGGTCGACTAAAATACGGGCAGCATAACGCACGGCCTCTTCTGGCTCGATGGTGCCGTTGGTTTCCACGTCCAGCACCAGTTTGTCCAGGTCAGTACGCTGTTCAACACGCGCACTTTCCACCGCATAAGCTACGCGACGCACTGGGCTGAACGAGGCGTCCAGCTTGATTGCGCCAAGCGTTTGTGTGTCTTCCGGCTGGCGGCGTACGGAAACCGGCTGGTAACCACGTCCCTGCTCAACCTTGATTTCCATGTCCAGTTTCCCGCCTTTGGTCAGGTGAGCAATGACATGATCTGGGTTGAGAATTTCCACATCGTGACCGACTTCAATGTCACCTGCAGTCACTGCGCCTTCGCTGGATTTTTTCAGCTTGAGTAACACTTCACTGCGATCATTTAACTTGAGCGCGATGCCTTTCAGATTCAGCAGGATGTCAACCACGTCTTCCTGAACACCTTCCAGCGTCGAATACTCGTGCAACACGCCGCTGATGGAAACTTCAGTGGGCGCAGCGCCCGGCATGGATGACAACAGAATACGACGCAGGGCATTGCCCAACGTATGCCCGTAGCCACGCTCGAACGGCTCCATGATGACACGGGCACGTAGCGGCGAGACGCTTTCAACGTCGATGATACGGGGCTTCAATAAATCAGCGGTACTGCTTTGCATAAACGGTGTCCCTCATAAAAGCGTCGGGATTACTTGGAGTACAATTCCACCACGAGATGCTCGTTGATGGTAGCGGGCAGTTCGGCGCGTTGTGGCTTGGCTTTGTAAGTGCCTTTCATGTCTTTCGCACTGACTTCAACCCATTCCGGGAAACCGCGCTGCTCGGCGGCCAGCAGAGCCGCTTTGATGCGCAACTGTTGCCTGGATTTTTCACACACTTCCACCACATCACCGGGTTTAACCACATACGATGGAATGTTCACGCGCTTGCCATTCACCAGAATGCTGTTGTGACGCACGACCTGGCGGGATTCAGCGCGCGAAGCACCAAACCCCATACGGAAGGCCACATTATCCAGACGGCTCTCCAGTATCTGCAACAGGTTTTCGCCGGTCACACCACGCTGGCGGTCGGCTTCTTTGTATACATCACGGAACTGGCGTTCAAGCACGCCATAGGTACGACGCAATTTTTGTTTTTCGCGCAGCTGAACGCCATAGTCGGAAAGACGAGTGTTCTTCTTCTGGCCGTGCTGACCGGGAGGGTAAGGGCGACGTTCAATCGCACACTTGTCAGTAAAGCACTTCTCGCCTTTCAGAAACAGTTTCTCGCCTTCACGGCGGCACTGGCGGCATTTAGCATCAAGATTTCTGGCCACGTTGGACTCCTGCTTTAGATACGGCGTTTCTTGGGCGGACGGCAGCCGTTATGCGGCACTGGCGTCACGTCGGAGATGCTGGTTATTTTAAAACCGGCGTTGTTCAGTGCGCGCACCGCAGACTCACGGCCTGGGCCTGGCCCTTTAATGCGCACTTCAAGATTCTTGACACCACATTCCTGCGCCAGCTTGCCTGCATTTTCAGCAGCAATCTGGGCGGCAAACGGGGTGCTTTTGCGTGAGCCTTTAAAACCCGCACCACCCGAAGTTGCCCAGGACAAGGCATTGCCTTGGCGGTCGGTGATGGTTACGATGGTGTTGTTAAAGGAGGCATGAATGTGGGCAATGCCTTCAGCAACATTCTTTTTAACCTTCTTACGGACTCTGATATTCGCCTTAGCCATGATTCTCTAATCCTCTATTTGGTCGCGCGAACGGCTTTGCGCGGGCCTTTACGGGTGCGGGCGTTAGTACGGGTGCGCTGACCACGCAGCGGCAAACCGCGACGATGGCGCATACCACGGTAGCAGCCCATATCCATAAGACGCTTGATGTTCATGGTAACTTCGCGGCGCAGGTCACCCTCAACCGTGTGCTTGGCCACACCTTCGCGCAGCTTTTCCATCTCAGCGTCGGTCAGATCTTTGATCTTGGCTGCAGTATTCACACCAGCGTCCGCACAAATCTTGCGCGATACGGTGCGACCGATACCGTAAATTGCAGTGAGTGCAATTTCGGCATGTTGGTGGTTCGGGATGTTTACCCCTGCGATACGGGCCATCTAATCACTCCGGAATCGAAAACATAAAATTTTATCATTTAAAGCCAAGTTAAAACAGTTAACCTTGGCGTTGCTTGTGACGTGGGTCTTCACAGATTACCCGTACCACACCTTTGCGACGTACAATCTTGCACTTACGGCAGATTTTTTTAACAGACGCCTGTACTCTCATGAAAAACTCCTCAACATAACCGTGCGCTGCACGGGCAAATAAGTTACTTGGCGCGGAACGTGATTCGAGCCTTGGTCAAATCATAAGGCGTCAATTCAACTGTCACCTTGTCTCCTGGCAGAATGCGGATATAGTGCATACGCATTTTTCCGGAGATGTGCCCAAGCACCACATGACCATTTTCCAGCTTGACCCTGAATGTCGCATTCGGCAGGGTCTCCAGAACCTCACCTTGCATCTGGATGGTATCTTCTTTTGACATACTATCGAGTCACCAGCCGCTTAGCGCGAAACAAAACCGTTACCCTTGAAGTTGGCCTTCTTCAGCAACCCTTCATATTGGTGGGACATGATGTAAGCCTGAACCTGTGCCATGAAGTCCATGGTCACCACCACAATAATCAGCAATGAGGTACCGCCAAAATAAAACGGCACATTAAATTTCACAATCAAAAACTCGGGCAGCAAGCACACCAGCGTGATATAGATTGCACCCACCAGGGTCAAACGCCCCATAATCTTGTCGATGTAACGTGCCGTCTGTTCGCCAGGACGAATTCCCGGCACAAAAGCGCCACTCTTTTTAAGGTTATCTGCCGTTTCCTTGGGATTAAACACCAGGGCGGTATAGAAAAAACAGAAAAAAACAATCGCAGACGCATACAGAATCACATAGATTGGCTGACCCGGTGACAAGGTCGCGCCCACATCTTTCAACCAGCTCATGCTTTCATGGCTACCAAACCAGCCAGCCAAAGTTGCCGGGAACAAAATAATGCTCGAAGCAAAAATCGGCGGAATCACTCCAGCCATGTTCAACTTGAGCGGCAGGTGCGAACTTTGACCGCCATAAACCTTGTTGCCTACCTGGCGCTTGGCGTAATTCACAAGAATTTTGCGCTGACCGCGTTCCACAAACACCACCAATGCGGTTACCAGCACTACCGCAACGAACAACAGCAACACCAGCGGGATCGAGAATGCACCGGTACGCGTCAACTCCAGCGTTCCCCCAATCGCATGGGGCAGCCCGGCGACTATGCCACCAAAAATAATCATCGAAATACCGTTACCGATACCACGTTCTGTAATCTGTTCACCCAGCCACATCAGGAACATGGTGCCGGCGACTAGCGTCATTACCGCCGTCAGACGGAACATGTAGCCCGGATCGATCACCAAGCCCGGCTGCGCTTCCAGTGCAATAGCGATACCCAATGCCTGAAAAAAAGCCAACCCAACCGTACCATACCGGGTGTATTGGGTAATCTTGCGGCGTCCACTCTCGCCTTCTTTCTTCAGTGCTTCCAACTGCGGGGAAACCACTGTCAGCAGTTGCATAATGATGGATGCCGAAATGTAAGGCATGATCCCGAGGGCAAATACGGTGAACCGCGACAATGCACCACCCGAGAACATGTTGAACATACCCAGGATGCCACCCTCCTGGGAACGGAATAACTGCTCCAGGGTAACCGGGTCAATTCCCGGGACTGGAATATGCGCTCCAATCCGGTACACGACCAGCGCGCCGATCAGAAACAGCAAACGCCGCTTCAAGTCGCCGAATTTGTCGGCACCGCCGGCACTGGGTTTATTCGCAGCCAAGATTTATTCCGCGAAGCTGCCGCCGGCAGCTTCTATAGCTGCGCGCGCACCTTTGGTGGCCAATACGCCCTGCAGTTTCACCGCACGCTTTAACTGGCCGCACAAAATCACTTTCGCCGTTTTGGCACGTGCATGGACAATACCCGCCTGCTTGAGCACCAGGATATCGATGTCATCTACCGGCAGTTTGTCCAGGTCGGACAACAGTACTTGCGCTGTATCACCTGCAGTCAGCGAAACAAAACCCCGCTTCGGCAGACGACGCTGCAAAGGCATTTGACCACCTTCGAAACCAACCTTGTGAAAACCGCCAGCGCGCGACTTTTGTCCCTTGTGGCCACGACCCGCAGTTTTGCCCAGGCCGCTACCGATGCCACGGCCAACGCGGCGCCTTGCGCTATTGCTGCCGCCGGCAGGTTTAATAGTATTTAGTTGCATTTAGCCCTCGCACTTCACGAGATAATTGACTTTATTGACCATACCGCGATTGGCGGGGGTGTCCAACACCTCCACAGTATGGTGCATGCGGCGCAGTCCCAGACCCTTGACGCAGGCACGATGGGATTGCTTGGTACCAATAACGCTTTTAACCAGCGTCACTTTCATAGTTTTGGCAGTAGCAGTCATCACTTACTCCATGATCTCTTCGATAGATTTGCCACGCTTGGCAGCAATTTCTGAAGGAGAATTTACCTGTAGCAGACCATTGATGGTTGCACGCACCACGTTATACGGATTGGTGGAACCAATACATTTGGCCAGAATGTTATGCACACCCATCACTTCGAACACGGCACGCATTGGGCCACCGGCGATAATACCGGTACCTTCGGAAGCCGGCTGCATGTAGACCACTGCTGCGCCATGCTTGCCGATAACTGCGTGATGCAGGGTGCCGTTTTTGAGGTTGACTTTAACCAGCTTGCGCCGCGCCTCATCCATTGCCTTCTGCACCGCAACCGGCACTTCACGCGACTTGCCTTTACCCATTCCGATGCCGCCATCGCCATCACCGACCACGGTCAGCGCAGCAAAACCCAGAATACGGCCACCTTTCACAACTTTGGTCACGCGGTTAACAGCGACCATTTTTTCGCGCAGGCCGTCGGTACTCTCTTGATTTGTTTCAAATCTTGCCATCATTCACCCCAATTAGAAGCTCAGGCCATGCTCGCGGGCAGCGTCGGCCAAGGCCTTGACGCGTCCGTGGTAGCGGAATCCGGAACGGTCAAACGCCACTTCGCTGATGCCAAGATCCTTGGCTTTTTCTGCGATACGCTTGCCCACTGCAACTGCTGCACTGATGTTGCCACCGTTGGCAACATCCTTGCGCACATCGACCTCGACGGTGGAGGCGCTAACCAACACCTTGTCGCCAGCCGCATCGATAATCTGTGCGTAGATATGGCAGTTGGAGCGGTACACCACGAGGCGGGTGACTTTTTGCTCTGCAATGCGGGCACGGGTTTTGCGTGCTCTGCGCAGACGCGCGGTATTCTTGTCCATGATTAACCTTTACCTATTTTTTCTTGGTTTCTTTGATCACAACAACTTCATTGGCGTAGCGCACGCCCTTGCCTTTATAGGGCTCAGGCTTACGATAGGCGCGCACATCGGCGGCCACCTGACCAACCTGCTGCCGATCAATACCCTTGATCAGGATCTCGGTCTGGCTGGGTGTTTCCACCTTCACACCGACAGGCATCTTGTGTGCTACCGGGTGTGAATAACCCAGCGAAAGATTCAGCACGTCCCCGGCAGCCTGGGCACGATAACCCACACCCACCAAAGTCAATTTTTTCTCGAAACCCTTGGTCACCCCCTGCACCATGTTGGCCAATAATGCGCGCATGGTGCCGGACATGGCATTGGAACGAATCGTTTCAAAAGCAGCCTTGAATTGCAGGGCATCGCCATCACGCTCGACGACTACATCCGCATTGGCACGTTGCACCAACGTGCCCAGCGGGCCTTTAACTGTAATTGCATTAGCACCCAGGGTCACTTCGACACCCGCGGGTACAGCAACCGGATTTTTAGCTACACGAGACATTGCAGTACCTCATCAGGCCACGATGCACAGAACTTCGCCGCCCACGCCATTGGCGCGCGCCTTGCGATCGGTCATCACCCCGTGGGAGGTGGAAACGATAGCGATACCCAGTCCGTTCATCACTTTAGGAATTTCCTGGCTGCCTTTATAAATGCGCAGACCAGGGCGGCTTACACGTTCGATTTTCTCGATAACGGGACGGCCGGCATAATATTTCAGGCTGATATGTAATTCAGGCTTGCCGTCGTTTCCACGTACAGCGAAGTCATCGATATAGCCTTCATCTTTCAAAACTTGCGCAATAGCAGACTTGACCTTGGAGGCAGGCATCACCACCCCGGTTTTTTCGACGCTTTGGGCATTGCGAATACGCGTCAGCATATCTGCAATCGGATCACTCATACTCATTCGTTATTCCCCCGCTTACCAGCTGGCCTTAACCATGCCCGGCACTTCACCGCGCATGGCGATCTCGCGCAGCTTAATGCGCCCCAGACCAAACTTACTGTATACGCCACGCGGACGACCAGTCAGCTGGCAACGATTGCGCAGACGAACCGGGCTAGCGTCCCGCGGCAAATTTTGCAGCTTGAGGCGCGCTTCATAGCGCTCCTCATCTGATAATTTATGATTACCAGCAGCGGCGAGCAACTCGGCGCGCTTGGCGGCGTATTTCTTGACCGTTGCACGGCGCTTTTTATCACGGTTGATCAAAGCAAGTTTTGCCATGACGTCCTCAGCTCTTGAACGGGAATTTAAAGGCGGCCAGCAATGCGCGCGCCTCTTCGTCGGTATTCGCAGTGGTGGTAATGGTAATGTTCATACCACGCAACGCGTCAATTTTATCGTATTCGATTTCCGGGAAAATGATCTGCTCACGCACACCCATGTTGTAATTTCCACGACCGTCAAAAGACTTGCCGGACAAACCACGGAAGTCACGGATACGCGGAATGGCAACAGTCACCAAACGATCCAGGAATTCATACATGCGTTCACGACGCAGGGTCACCATACAACCCACCGGGTAATCATCACGAATTTTGAAGCCCGCAATCGATTTCTTCGACTTGGTGACTACCGCCTTCTGTCCGGCGATTTTTTGCATATCGCTTACCGCATGCTCCATCACCTTTTTGTCAGCCACCGCCTCACCCACGCCCATATTCAGCGTGATCTTTTCGATACGCGGCACTTCCATCACGGACTTGTAGCCAAACTGCTGCGTCAGTTGCGGGGCAACCGTGGTTTTATAAAATTCTTGTAAACGAGCCATGTTCACCCCTTATGCGTCAACGACTTCGCCGTTGGACTTGAAAATGCGGACTTTGCGGCCATCCTCAAGCATCTTGAAGCCAACACGATCAGCGCGCTTGGAAGCAGCGTTGAACAGCGCAACGTTGGAAATATGGATCGGCATCTCCTTCGGAACAATGCCGCCGGCCTCGCCTTTGACCGGATTCGGCTTGACGTGTTTTTTTACGCTATTGATCCCCTCAACCAGCAGGCGGTCATCATCACGCACACGCAGCACCGAACCGCGCTTACCCTTGTCTTTGCCAGCGATAACGATTACGTCATCACCTTTACGAATTTTGTTCACATTGCCTCCTTACAGCACTTCAGGCGCCAGGGACACAATTTTCATAAAACGCTCGGTACGCAACTCACGCGTCACCGGGCCGAAAATACGCGTACCTATCGGTTCCAGCTTGTTGTTCAGCAGGACAGCAGCGTTGCCGTCGAACTTGATCAATGAACCATCGGGACGGCGCACGCCCTTGGCAGTACGCACCACCACGGCGTTATATACGTCGCCTTTTTTGACGCGACCACGCGGGGCCGCATCCTTGATGGTCACCTTGATGATGTCACCGATGCTTGCGTAACGTCGCTTAGATCCACCCAGTACCTTGATGCACATAACAGAACGCGCACCCGTGTTATCAGCAACATCCAACCTAGACTGCATTTGAATCATTTAAACTCTCCAACTTAACCCGCCGAGCCAGGTTACCCTGCCAAGACAGCTAGTTTTGGACCCGTACGGGAAGATCGCCGTTTCCGGCGGGACGAAAAGCGTTAAACTATACCAGCCATTGAGCAAATGTGCAACACATTATGCTGCACGCGCTTTCTCGACCAAGCCGGCAACACGCCAGGACTTGGTTTTGGCAATCGGGCGACACTCTTCGATAATAACCATGTCACCCTCGTGAAACTCATTGTTCTCATCGTGGGCGTGATATTTCTTGGACAGGCGCATTACCTTGCCAATTACCGGGTGCTTGACCTTGCGCTCAACCAAGACCGTGACCGTCTTGTCCATTTTGTCGCTGACGACGCGGCCAGAGAGACTACGTGCAACTTTGATTTCGGCATCGCTCATTTTTTTACCGCTTTCAGTTCATTCTCACGCTGAATCGTATGGATACGCGCAATATTTTTGCGCAGCTTACCCAATTCGCTGGTTTTGTTGGTTTGTTGAGTCGCCACCTGCATACGCAGACTGAATTGGGCACGCAACAAATCCAGCAATTCCTGCTTGATTTCCGGGGTCGACTTGGCTCGCAGTTCGCTAGCATTCATAATTTAGCTACCTATCATTCGAGTTACGAACGCTGTCTGAATCGGCAGTTTGGCAGCAGCCAAGCGGAATGCCTCGCGCGCCAATACTTCATCAACACCGTCCATTTCATAAAGCATCTTGCCAGGCTGAATTTCGGCCACATAGTACTCCGGGTTCCCTTTACCGTTACCCATACGTACCTCAGCCGGCTTTTCCGAGATCGGCTTGTCCGGAAAAATACGAATCCAGATGCGCCCGCCACGTTTAATGTGACGCGTCATGGCGCGACGAGCAGCCTCTATCTGGCGTGCAGTCAAACGACCACGACCGATTGCTTTCAGGCCGTATTCACCAAAACTGACTTTGTTGCCGCGTGTGGCAATGCCGGTATTACGACCTTTTTGCTCCTTGCGATACTTCCTTCTAGCTGGCTGCAGCATGTTTCGCTCCTGGCTTTCTTACGCGTTTTTCGGGCTCGGCTGGAGCGGCGGCAGGCTGCTCGCCCTTGGCCAGCGCGTCACCCTTGTATACCCACACCTTGACGCCAATTATGCCGTAGGTGGTTTTGGCTTCATGAAAACCATAGTCAATATCTGCGCGCAGTGTGTGCAGAGGTACACGACCTTCGCGGTACCATTCAGTACGTGCGATTTCGGCACCGTTCAGGCGACCAGAACTCATGATTTTTATGCCTTGGGCACCCAGACGCATGGCGTTCTGCATTGCACGCTTCATGGCACGGCGGAACATGATGCGTTTCTCCAGCTGACTGGCAATATTGGCCGCGATCAGCTGTGCGTCGACTTCCGGCTTGCGCACTTCTTCGATATTGATGTGCACAGGTACGCCCATCATCTTCTGCACTTGCAATTTCAGTGCCTCAATATCTTCGCCTTTCTTACCGATCACAATGCCAGGGCGCGCACTGTGGATGGTAATCCGGGCATTCTTGGCCGGACGTTCTATAACAATTTTGCTTACCGAAGCATTAGCCAGCTTTTTCTTCAGGAAGTCGCGAACCTTGATATCCTCGTTCAGGGTAGCTGCAAAAGTACGGCTACCGGCATACCACTTGGAAGTCCAGTTGCGCGCGACTGCCAGGCGAAACCCAATCGGGTGAATCTTCTGTCCCATTGCCGTTCCTTATTCGTCGCCGACCGTCACAACAATGTGACAAGTCTGTTTGTTGATGCGGTTACCACGACCTTTGGCACGCGCCATGAATCGCTTCATGGAAGGGCCTTGATCAACAGTAATGACAGCGACCTTCAATTCATCGATGTCTGCGCCCTCATTGTGCTCGGCATTGGCTATCGCCGACTCCAGCACCTTCTTGATTACACCTGCGCCTTTTTTGGGGCTGAAAGCCAGGATATTGAGGGCCTTATCCACTGGCAGACCGCGAATCTGGTCGGCCACAAGACGACCTTTCTGGGCCGACATATGGGTGCCACGTAATACAGCAGAAATTCTCATCATGGCTCCTATTTCTTGGCTTTCTTGTCTGCCGCATGACCCTTGAAGGTGCGAGTCAAGGAAAACTCGCCCAGCTTGTGGCCTACCATGTTTTCGGAAATGAACACTGGCACATGCAACTTGCCGTTGTGAACCGCAATTGTCAGACCGATGAAATCAGGCAGCACCGTAGAACGACGTGACCAGGTTTTAATCGGACGTTTATCATTACCCGCGCGCGCCGCATCCACTTTTTTCTGCAGATGACTGTCAACAAACGGGCCTTTTTTAACTGAACGTGGCATAACTCTCTACCCTTTAACGTTGATGACGGCGGCGCACGATCATGCCGCTGGTACGCTTGTTGCGGCGTGTCCGGAAGCCCTTCGCAGGCACACCCCACGGACTCACCGGGTGACGGCCAGCCGCAGTTTTACCCTCACCACCTCCGTGCGGGTGATCAACCGGGTTCATAACCACACCGCGCACAGTCGGGCGGATACCGCGCCAACGGGTTGCACCCGCTTTACCCAGTGAGCGCAAAGAGTGCTCACCATTGCCAACCTCGCCAATCGTAGCGCGGCAGTCAACGTGAACCTTGCGAATCTCACCAGAGCGCAAGCGCAATTGGGCATAACTGCCTTCACGAGCCAGCAGCTGTACCGAAGTACCTGCGGAACGCGCAATCTGAGCGCCCTTGCCTGGCAGCATCTCGACACAATGCACCGTGGTACCCACCGGAATATTGCGCAACGGCAAGGTATTGCCAGCCTTGATTGGGGCATCGGAGCCATTCATCAATTGCATGCCGGCTTCGATACCTTTCGGGGCAATGACGTAGCGACGCTCACCGTCGGCGTAACACAACAATGCAAGATGTGCACTACGGTTAGGGTCATACTCCAAACGTTCGACCTTGGCCGGAATCCCGTCCTTGTTGCGACAGAAGTCCACCAGGCGATAATGCTGCTTGTGACCGCCGCCCATGTGGCGTGTAGTAATGTGGCCGTTATTGTTGCGTCCCGCGGTTTTGCTCTTGCTTTCAACCAGGGATGCAACTGGCTTGCCTTTATGCAATCCCGGCGTGACGACCTTGACGACGGCGCGACGGCCAGGGGAAGTTGGTTTAACTTTAATCAGTGCCATTTTCTACTCCTACTGCCCGGCCGTGAAGTTGATTTCCTGCCCGGGCTTCAGGCAGACAAAGGCTTTTTTCCAGTCGCTACGGCGACCCATGAAGCGGCCGAAACGTTTTTGCTTGCCCTTGACGTTGGCAATCTGCACGCTTTCCACCTGCACTTTGAACAACAACTCAACAGCAGCCTTGACCTCGGGCTTGGTGGCATCAGATGCCACACGAAAAATTACCTGTTCATGCTTGTCGGCCACATAAGTGCTTTTTTCTGAAATCTGGGGCGCAAGTATAACCTGCATCAGGCGCGCATCATTGAATTTAACCGGGATCATGCCAACATCTCCTCAACCATCTTGACCGCATTTTTGGTCATCAGCACATTGCCGAAATGCACCATGCTTACCGGGTCAATGTGACGCGCTTCGACCACCAGCACATTGGGCAGGTTGCGCGAGGACATCCACAAATTATCATCCAGATTGTCGGTCACAATCATCACACGGCCCAAACCCATACTCTTCAGCCTGTTTGCCAGATCCTTGGTCTTCGGCGCTGCCATAGCCATGCTATCAACCACGGACAAACGCCCCTCACTGGCCAGCTTCGACAGAATAGAAGCCACACCGGCGCGGTACATCTTGCGGTTGACCTTTTGTGAGAAATTCTCTTCCGGGCTGTTCGGGAAAGTGCGACCACCGCCACGCCAGATGGGGCTGGAGGTCATACCGGAACGTGCACGACCGGTGCCTTTTTGGCGCCATGGCTTTTTCGTACTGTGCTTGACCATTTCACGGTCTTTTTGTGCGCGGTTACCGCTACGGGCGTTCGCCATGTAAGCGGTCACCACCTGGTGCACCAGCGCCTCATTATATTCGCGCGCAAACAGATCGTCGGAAGCTACCAGCGTGCTGGTGGCCTGACCCTGTTCGTTAATTACCTTGAGTTCCATTATGCACCTGCCTTCACGCTGGGACGCACAACCACGTGGCCGCCCTTGGAACCGGGCACGGCGCCCTTGATCAGGATCAACTGGCGCTCGGTATCCACACGCACCACTTCCAGCTTCTGCACAGTGCGTTGAACCGCACCCAGATGGCCGGTCATGCGCTTGCCCGGAAAGACGCGGCCCGGATCCTGCGCCTGACCGATCGAGCCAGGCACATTGTGCGAACGCGAGTTACCGTGGGAAGCACGGTTGGATGAAAAGTGGTGGCGTTTGATAACACCGGCATAACCCTTACCTTGGGTTGTACCGGTCACATCGACCAGCTGGCCGGCCTGGAAGATTTCCACGCTAACCACACTACCCAGCTGCAGGGCGGCGATATCGGCATCAGCCAGACGAAACTCCTTGAGCAGCTCACCCGCTTCAACCGCAGCTTTGGCAAGGTGACCCGCCTCCGCCTTGGTAACGCGACTGGCGCGACGCACACCATAGGCAACTTGCACTGCGGCATAACCATCGGTGGCAGGGGTCTTGATTTGAGTCACACGATTGTTCGACACGTCCAGCACAGTGACGGGAACGGTTGAACCGTCCTCGGCAAATAGCCGGGTCATGCCGATCTTGCGACCGACGAGTCCTAAACTCATTTTTCTGTCCTTAACAAAAAGGCGCCGATTTCAATTGACCGGCATTTTTTATCCCCGGGAAACCGCCCAGTACGGATGATAACTTAAACCTTGATTTCGACTTCCACGCCTGCGGGCAAATCCAGCTTCATCAACGCATCAACTGTTTTGTCTGTTGGATCGATAATGTCCATCAGGCGCAGGTGAGTGCGGATTTCAAACTGATCGCGCGATGTTTTGTTGACGTGAGGGGAACGCAGTACGTCAAAGCGCTCAATTGAGGTAGGCAAGGGGACCGGCCCCTTTACCACAGCACCCGTGCGTTTTGCAGTTTCGACGATTTCGAGTGCTGACTGATCAATAAGACGATAGTCAAACGCCTTGAGGCGGATACGAATTTTTTGGTTTTGCATAGCAGTACCCTAAAGAGCGGAGCATCAAACGCGAAAGGGCGGGATTGTACCGCCCTTTGCGCTTTTCAGCAAACTTGTTTTTACTCGACGATTTTTGCCACGACACCGGCACCGACGGTACGGCCGCCTTCGCGAATCGCGAAGCGCAGGCCTTCTTCCATCGCCACCGGCGCAATCAGCGCCACCGTTACCGATACGTTGTCACCCGGCATCACCATTTCGGTGCCGGCCGGCAGTTCCACCGCACCGGTAACGTCGGTGGTGCGAAAGAAAAACTGCGGACGGTATCCATTGAAGAAGGGGGTGTGACGGCCGCCTTCGTCTTTGCTCAGCACGTAGATCTCGGCGCTGAACTTGGTGTGCGGGTTGATCGAGCCGGGCTTGGCCAGCACCTGGCCACGCTCGACGTCTTCGCGCTTGGTGCCGCGCAGCAGGACGCCGACGTTGTCGCCAGCCTGGCCCTGGTCGAGCAATTTGCGGAACATTTCGACACCGGTGCAGGTGGTTTTGATGGTGGGCTTGAGGCCGACAATTTCAACTTCTTCGCCGACCTTGATGATGCCGCGCTCAATACGTCCGGTTACTACGGTGCCCCGGCCGGAGATGGAGAACACGTCTTCCACGGGCATCAGGTAGGCGCCGTCGATGGCGCGCTCGGGATCAGGGATGTAGCTGTCGAGGGCGTCTGCCAGCCTGAAGATGGAGGGCTCACCAATGTCGGACTGGTCGCCTTCGAGGGCTTTCAGGGCGGAGCCGATGATGATGGGGGTGTCGTCGCCCGGAAAATCGTATTTGCTGAGCAGTTCACGCACTTCCATTTCGACCAGTTCGAGCAGTTCGGCGTCGTCCACCATGTCGGCTTTGTTCATGTAGACGATGATGTAGGGTACGCCAACCTGACGTGCCAGCAGGATGTGTTCGCGCGTCTGCGGCATGGGGCCGTCAGCGGCTGAAACAACCAGGATGGCACCGTCCATCTGTGCCGCGCCGGTAATCATGTTTTTGATGTAGTCGGCATGGCCCGGGCAGTCTACGTGGGCGTAGTGGCGTTTCTCGGTCTCGTATTCAACGTGGGCGGTGTTGATGGTGATGCCGCGCGCCTTTTCTTCGGGAGCCGAGTCAATGTCTGCGTAGTTCTTCGCTTCACCACCGAATTTCTTGGACAGGATGGTGCTGATCGCCGCCGTCAGCGTGGTCTTGCCGTGGTCAACGTGTCCAATGGTGCCTACGTTGACGTGTGGCTTGGTACGCTCAAACTTGCCTTTTGCCATGATATTTATCCTTTAAATCAGACGTTATTTCTTGTTGATAATTGCTTCAGCGACGTTTTTTGGCGCCTCTGAGTAATGCTTGAATTCCATGCTGTAGGTCGCACGACCCTGACTCATGGAGCGCAGCGTGGTGGAATAACCGAACATTTCGGCCAACGGCACCTCCGCCTTGATTGCCTTGCCGCTGGGCAAATCTTCCATGCCCTGGATCATGCCACGCCGCGAAGACAAATCGCCCATCACGTCACCCATGTAGTCTTCCGGCGTTTCCACCTCGACTGCCATCATGGGCTCCAGCAACACCGGGCTGGCTTTGCGCATACCATCCTTGAAACCCATCGAAGCGGCCATCTTGAACGCATTTTCGTTGGAGTCCACATCATGATAAGAGCCGTCGAACAACGTCACTTTGACGTCGACAACCGGGAAGCCAGCGAGCACGCCGTTCGGCAAGGTTTCGCGCAAGCCTTTTTCCACCGCAGGAATAAATTCGCGCGGCACAGTACCGCCCTTAATTGCGTCGATAAACTCAAAGCCTTTGCCGGCTTCGTTCGGCTCCATCTTGAGCCAGACGTGGCCGTATTGGCCCTTACCGCCCGACTGCTTGACGAATTTACCTTCAACTTCAACCGGCTTTCTGATGGCTTCGCGGTAAGCCACCTGCGGCGCGCCCACGTTGGCCTCAACACCAAATTCGCGGCGCATGCGATCTACCAGAATTTCCAGGTGCAGCTCACCCATACCGGAAATGATGGTCTGGCCCGATTCTTCGTCAGTGCGCACACGGAAAGACGGATCTTCCTGCGCCAGACGGTTCAGAGCCATACCCATTTTTTCCTGGTCAGCCTTGGTCTTGGGCTCAACTGCGACGTGAATAACCGGCTCCGGAAATATCATGCGCTCCAGAATGATGGTCTTATTCAGATCGCACAAGGTATCACCCGTGGTTGCCTCTTTCAGCCCCACTGCCGCCGCAATGTCACCGGCATGCACTTCCTTGATTTCCGCACGCTGGTTGGCGTGCATCTGCAGAATACGGCCAATGCGCTCTTTTTTGCCCTTGATGGGGTTGTAAATGGTATCCCCGGATTTCATGGTCCCGGAGTAGACCCGGAAGAAAATCAGTTGACCCACAAACGGGTCGGTCATAATCTTGAATGCCAGCGCGGAGAAGGGCTCGTCATCAGCCACTTTGCGCTCACCCTGGGAACCGTCCTCCAGCTCGCCCTTGACCGGAGGAATGTCCAGCGGTGATGGCAAATAATCGATCACGGCATCCAGCATAGCCTGCACGCCTTTGTTCTTGAACGCAGAACCGCACAACATCGGCATGATTTCGCTCGCAATGGTGCGCTTGCGCAACGCGCCTTTGATTTCCGCTGTAGTCAAGTCACCTTCTTCAAGGTACTTGTTCATCAGCTCTTCGGAAGCTTCAGCCGCCGCCTCGACCATCTTTTCACGCCAGGCTTCACACTCGGCTTGCATATCAGCGGGAATATCACGCTCGTCGAACTTCATCCCCTGGGTGGAATCATCCCAGTAAATGGCCTTCATTTTGATCAGGTCGACCACGCCCTCAAATTTTTCTTCAGCTCCGATCGGCAGCTGAATAGGCACCACGTTGGCCTTCAGACGCAAACGCATCTGATCGTAGACCTTGAGGAAGTTGGCGCCGGTGCGATCCATCTTGTTCACGAACGCCAGACGCGGCACACCGTATTTGTTGGCTTGGCGCCATACCGTTTCGGATTGGGGCTGCACGCCACCGACCGCACAATACACCATGCAGGCGCCGTCCAGTACGCGCATGGAGCGCTCCACTTCGATAGTGAAGTCAACGTGTCCAGGAGTATCAATGATATTGATGTGGTGCTCCGGGTAGTTGTTTTCCATGCCCTTCCAGAAGCATGTAGTCGCGGCCGAAGTAATCGTGATTCCGCGCTCTTGTTCCTGCTCCATCCAGTCCATGGTCGCAGCACCGTCATGCACTTCACCGATTTTATGTGACACACCGGTGTAATACAGGATGCGTTCCGTGGTCGTGGTCTTGCCAGCGTCGATGTGTGCGCTGATGCCGATGTTGCGATAACGTTCTAGAGGAGTTTTGCGAGCCACTTTATTACTACCCAGTTAGTGCCGACGCCATTGCGTCAGGCCATTAATCTTAGAAACGGAAATGCGAGAACGCCTTGTTGGCCTCTGCCATGCGGTGCACTTCATCACGCTTCTTCATGGCCCCGCCACGACCTTCGGCAGCATCCATCAATTCACCGGCCAGACGGAAGCCCATGGACTTTTCGCCGCGCTTACGCGCAGCTTCTTTCAGCCAGCGCATTGCCAGCGCGGAGCGGCGTGCGGGCCGCACTTCAACTGGAACCTGATAGTTGGCCCCACCCACGCGACGGCTTTTAACCTCAACCACCGGGCGAATATTGGACAATGCAAGCGTAAATATTTCCAGCGGATCTTTACCGCTTTTTTGACTGATCTGTGCAAATGCGCCGTAAATGATTCGCTCGGCCACAGACTTCTTGCCGCTCGACATCAATACGTTAACGAACTTGGCCACATCCTGGCTAGCGAATTTCGGATCCGGCAATATGTCGCGCTTGGGTACTTCTCTACGTCTTGGCATGATTTACCTCAATGTTGAATGCTGATTTTTCAATGCTGGGAGCTGCGGCGCGCGTCGCGCTCTACGCAACCCAACACCAAAAATTCAAACGCCTTAGGCCTTCTTGGGACGTTTGGCGCCGTATTTGGAACGGCTCTGTTTACGATCCTTAACGCCAGCCGTATCGAGGCTGCCGCGCACGGTGTGGTAACGCACACCTGGCAAATCCTTGACACGACCACCACGGATCAGCACCACCGAGTGTTCCTGCAGGTTGTGACCTTCACCACCAATGTAGCTGCTGACCTCGAAACCGTTAGTGAGGCGAACACGCGCGACCTTACGCAGCGCCGAGTTCGGCTTTTTCGGAGTGGTGGTGTACACACGGGTACATACACCGCGTTTTTGTGGGCAGGCTTCCAGCGCCGGCACCTTGCTTTTGACACGCTTGGCCGCGCGGGGTTTGCGCACTAGCTGATTGATTGTTGGCATGCTTTTTCGTTTCCCAAGTATGGTTGTTCCGCTTTCGACCCTGATTCGGGCCGCTTTAAACAACGGGGACGGTATAACACCGTCCCGTCAAAGCTGTCCGGCTGAGCAAAATTTACAGACCGGTAAAAAAGAGGGTGGATTTTAGGGACTTATACCCCAACTGTCAAGCCACCTGTTCGCTTCCGGCAGCGCTACCCTCACCTTCCACAAAGTCAGTTTCTGCACCCATATCTTCACCCAGTTTCTGGCGACGACGAGTGTTGTGATAAGCCAAACCCGTTCCCGCCGGGATCAGACGACCCACAATGACGTTCTCTTTGAGACCGCGCAGATCGTCTTTCTTGCCCATGATGGCCGCTTCGGTGAGCACGCGTGTGGTTTCCTGGAAAGACGCCGCAGAGATGAAGGAATCAGTCGACAGCGATGCCTTGGTGATGCCCAGCAGCACGTAATCGAATGTCGCCGGCTGTTTTCCATCGGCCTCCATCCGCTCGTTCTCTGCCAGCAGTTCGGCACGCTCCACCTGCTCGCCCTGGATAAAGCGGGTATCACCGGCATCGGCCACATTCACCCGGCGCAACATCTGACGCACGATAACTTCGATGTGCTTGTCATTGATTTTCACGCCCTGCAACCGGTACACATCCTGTACCTCGTCTGTGATGTAACGTGACAAGGCTTCCACACCCTTCAGGCCCAGGATGTCATGCGGATCGACCGGGCCATCTACAATCATCTCACCCTTGTTGACTACCTGGCCATCGTGCGCGGTAACGTGTTTTTCTTTCGGGATCAGATATTCATGCGCAACCCCGTCAAAATCAGTAATGACTAGGCGCTGTTTGCCCTTGGTATCCTTGCCGAACGAAACAGTACCTGTAACCGCAGCCAGCACGCCGGCGTCCTTGGGTGAGCGCGCTTCAAACAGTTCGGCCACACGCGGCAGACCACCGGTAATATCGCGAGTCTTCGAAGTTTCTTGCGGAATCCGCGCCAGAACTTCGCCCACGCCAACGTCCTGGCCATCTTTCACGGTAATAATTGAACCGATCTGGAAAGTGATATTGACCGGCGTTTCAGTACCGCTCATTTTCACTTCCTTGCCGTTAGCGTCAAGCAACTTGACCTGCGGACGCAGACCTTTGACAGCCGCGCCAACGCGGCGTTTCGGATCCACCACTACCAGCGTGGACAAACCCGTCACATCATCAATCTGTTTGGCTACCGTAGCACCCTCTTCCACGTTTTCAAAACGCACGAGTCCGGCATATTCAGTAATGATGGGACGGGTGTGCGGATCCCAGGTTGCCAGTATCTGGCCGGCTTTTGCCTTGTCACCATCCTTGACGCCAAGTACCGCACCGTAAGGCACCTTGTGGCGCTCACGTTCGCGACCATTGTCACCCATGATGATGATCTCGCCACTACGCGCAATGGCAATCAATTCGCCTTTGGCGCTAGTGACGTAACGCATGGCGGGGCTGTAATTCACCACACCCGCGGATTTGCATTCCAGCTGGCTGGCAACGGCGGCGCGAGATGCTGCGCCACCGATGTGGAAGGTACGCATGGTGAGCTGAGTGCCCGGCTCGCCAATGGACTGCGCGGCGATGACGCCCACTGCCTCACCTACGTTCACCAGATGGCCGCGACCGAGGTCGCGACCATAGCACTTGGCACACAGGCCGTAACGGGTATCACAGGTCAGTGCAGTACGCACCTTCACCTCATCGACACCCAGCGCCTCGATATGCTCAACCGCATCCTCATCCAGCAGGGTGCCGGCATCAATCGCCGTCTCGCCGGTCTCCGGGTGAATCACGTCAAGGGCGGTCACGCGGCCCAGAACACGTTCGCGCAACGGTTCGATTACTTCGCCACCCTCCACCAGCGCCTTCAGCACCAGACCCTCACGCGTGCCGCAATCGTCCTCGATCACCACCAGATCCTGGGTTACGTCTACCAGACGGCGAGTCAGATAGCCCGAGTTGGCAGTCTTCAGTGCCGTATCGGCAAGACCTTTACGCGCGCCGTGCGTCGAGATGAAATACTGCAGCACGTTGAGGCCTTCGCGGAAATTCGCGGTAATCGGCGTCTCGATAATCGATCCGTCCGGTTTCGCCATCAGACCGCGCATCCCCGCCAACTGGCGAATCTGAGCAGCCGAGCCGCGCGCACCCGAATCGGCCATCATGTAGATGGCGTTGAACGACTCTTGCGTGGTTTCCTTGCCGTCACGCGTGGTCACGGGTTCGCTGCCCAATTGCGTCATCATGGCCTTGGCCACCTGATCGCCAGCGCGACCCCAGATGTCCACCACCTTGTTGTAACGCTCACCCTGAGTCACCAGTCCGGAGGTATATTGCGCCTCGATTTCCTGCACTTCTTTTTCGGAAGCGCTGATGATGTCCTGCTTCTGCGTCGGCACCAGCATGTCATCCACACAGATCGACATACCACCGCGGGTGGCGTAGGTAAAGCCGGTATACATCAGCTTGTCAGCAAAAATCACCGTCTGCCGCAAACCGCAGCGGCGGAAGCTGGCGTTGATGAGCTTGGAAATTTCTTTCTTCTTGAGGATCTTGTTGACGTGGGTAAACGACAGGCCAATCGGCAGAATTTCGGATAGCAACGAACGGCCCACAGTGGTTTCGTAGCGAGTGATTTTTTCCGCACGTTCTCCCTGCTCGTCGTAGTACGCTTCCTTGATACGCACGGTCACTTTGGCGTTCAGCTCCACCTGGCGCGACTCGTAAGCGCGCGACACTTCGTCCACATCGGCAAACATCATGCCCTCACCACGCGCATTCACACGCTCGCGGGTCATGTAGTACAACCCCAGCACGATATCCTGCGACGGCACGATAATCGGCTCGCCGTTGGCGGGCGACAACACATTATTGGAAGCCAGCATCAGAGTGCGGCATTCCATCTGTGCTTCCAGCGACAACGGCACGTGTACCGCCATCTGGTCACCGTCGAAGTCAGCGTTAAATGCCGCGCACACCAGCGGATGCAACTGGATGGCTTTGCCCTCGATCAGCGTCGGCTCAAATGCCTGAATGCCCAGACGGTGCAGTGTCGGCGCGCGGTTCAACATCACCGGATGTTCGCGGATGACGTCTTCGAGGATGTCCCATACCACCGGCTCTTCGGTTTCCACCATACGTTTGGCAGCCTTGATAGTGGTCGCCAATCCCATCACTTCCAGCTTGTGGAAAATGAACGGCTTGAACAACTCCAGCGCCATTTTCTTGGGCAGGCCGCACTGATGCAATCGGAGCTGCGGACCCACCACGATGACGGAACGGCCCGAGTAGTCGACGCGTTTACCCAACAGGTTCTGGCGGAAGCGACCGCCTTTGCCCTTGATCATGTCGGCCAGCGATTTCAATGGGCGCTTGTTGGCACCGGTCATGGCCTTGCCGCGACGACCGTTATCCATCAACGAATCCACCGCTTCCTGCAACATGCGTTTCTCGTTGCGCACGATGATTTCAGGCGCCTTGAGTTCAAGCAGACGCTTCAAGCGGTTGTTACGGTTGATCACGCGGCGATACAGGTCATTCAGGTCGGAGGTGGCGAAACGGCCACCATCCAGCGGCACCAGCGGACGCAGCTCGGGCGGCAGCACAGGCAGCACTTCCAGCACCATCCATTCCGGCTTGATACCGGATTTCTGGAACGCCTCGATCACCTTGAGGCGCTTGGACAGCTTCTTGATCTTGGTATCGGAGCCGGTCTTGGCCAGATCGTTGCGCAGCGTTTCCGCCTCGCTGTAGATATCAATGCTCTTCAGCAGGTCGCGCACACCTTCGGCGCCCATGCTGGCCTTGAACTCGTCACCGTATTCCTCGACCTTGGCAAGGTAGTCATCTTCGGTCAGCAACTGCGCACGATTGAGCGGCGTCATGCCCGGATCGGTCACCACGTAGGCTTCAAAATAGAGGACGCGCTCGATGTCGCGCAGGGTCATGTCCAACACCATGCCAAGACGCGACGGCAGGGATTTAAGGAACCAGATATGCGCCACCGGGCTGGCCAGCTCGATGTGCGCCATGCGCTCGCGACGCACCTTGGACAAGGTGACTTCCACGCCGCACTTCTCGCATATCACGCCGCGGTGCTTGAGGCGCTTGTATTTGCCGCACAGGCATTCGTAGTCTTTTACCGGGCCAAAGATTTTGGCACAGAACAAGCCATCACGCTCCGGCTTGAAAGTGCGATAGTTAATCGTCTCAGGCTTTTTGACTTCGCCATACGACCACGAACGAATTTTGTCAGGCGACGCGAGACCGATTTTAATCGCGTCAAATTCTTCTTCCTGAGTGACCTGCTTGAATAAGTCGAGCAATGCTTTCATAGTTTCCTCCAGAGCTTAGTGGCTTGCAGCGGATTGGCGCCGGCGCTTGCCGGCGAGTGTGCTATCCGCCGTCAGTAACGCTCCAAATCAATATCGATTGCCAGGGAACGGATCTCTTTCACCAACACGTTGAAAGATTCCGGCATACCCGCTTCAATCTTGTGTTCGCCCTTGACGATGTTCTCGTACACCTTGGTACGCCCGGTCACGTCGTCGGATTTCACCGTGAGCATTTCCTGCAACACATAAGCCGCGCCGTAGGCTTCCAGTGCCCACACTTCCATCTCGCCAAAACGCTGGCCACCGAACTGTGCCTTGCCACCCAGCGGCTGCTGGGTCACCAGACTGTAAGGACCGGTGGAGCGGGCGTGCATCTTGTCGTCCACCAGGTGGTGCAGTTTGAGCACGTGCATGTAGCCGACGGTAACCGGCCGGTCAAATGCTTCGCCTGTGCGCCCATCGGACAGCGTGATCTGGCCGCTGCGTGGCAGATCTGCCAGTTCCAGCATGTCCTTGATCTCGGCTTCGTTGGCGCCGTCGAATACCGGCGTGGCAAACGGCACGCCATTGCGCAGGTTGCGCGCCAGCTCGATGATTTCGTCGTCGCTAAAGCTGGCGAGATCTTCCGACTTGCCCGTGGCGTTGTAGATCTTGGTGAGGAACTTGCGCACCTCCGCCACTTTTTTCTGCGCCTGCAGCATGTCGTCGATCTTCTTGCCCAGCCCTTTGGCAGCCCAGCCCAGATGGGTTTCCAGAATCTGCCCGACGTTCATACGCGAAGGCACGCCCAGCGGGTTCAGCACGATATCCATCGGCGTGCCGTCCGCCATGAATGGCATATCCTCGATCGGTACGATTTTGGAGACCACGCCCTTGTTACCGTGACGACCGGCCATTTTGTCTCCTGGCTGCAGACGACGCTTGACGGCTACATACACCTTCACCATCTTTTGCACACCGGGCGGCAGCTCGTCGCCGGCAGTGAGTTTTTTCTTCTTTTCTTCAAACATCGCATCAAACTCGATGCGTTTTTGATCCAGACTGTCCTTGAGCGATTCCATCTGGCGGCTGGCTTCATCGTCAGCCAGACGGATGTCAAACCAGTCATGGCGATTCAGGCTATCCAGGTAGTCCTGGGTGATCTTGCTGTCCTTGGCCAGCTTTTTCGGACCGCCCTTGACGACCTTGTTCTGCAACAGACGCTGCAAGCGGGCGAATGCGTCTTCTTCGACGATGCGCATACGATCCGCCATGTCCTTCTTGTATTCAGACAGCTGATTGTCGATGATCTGCTTGGCGCGCGCATCACGCTCAATGCCTTCGCGGGTGAATACCTGCACGTCAATCACTGTCCCCGCCATGCCGGACGGCACGCGCAGCGAGGTATCTTTAACGTCGGAGGCTTTTTCACCGAAAATGGCGCGCAACAGTTTTTCTTCCGGCGTGAGCTGGGTTTCGCCTTTGGGCGTGACCTTGCCCGCCAGCACGTCACCCGCTTCCACTTCGGCACCGATGTAGCAGATACCGGATTCGTCCAGACGCCCCAGCATGCGCTCGGATAGGTTGGAAATATCACGGGTAATTTCTTCCGGTCCCAGCTTGGTATCGCGTGCAACAACGGTCAGTTCTTCAATGTGGATAGAGGTATAGCGGTCTTCCGCCACCACGCGTTCGGAAATCAGGATCGAATCCTCGAAGTTGAAGCCGTTCCACGGCATGAATGCAACCAGCAGGTTTTGCCCCAGCGCCAGCTCGCCCATGTCGGTAGAAGCGCCATCGGCGATAACATCGCCACGCGCCAGCATGTCGCCCACCTTGACCAGCGGGCGCTGGTTGATATTGGTGTTCTGGTTGGAACGGGTGTATTTGATCAGGGTGTAAATATCCACACCCACTTCACCTGCGGTAGTTTCTTCGTCACTGACGCGCACCACGATACGGCCTGCGTCCACGTAATCCACCACGCCGCCGCGGCGCGCCTGCACCGTGGTGCCGGAGTCCACCGCTGCGGTGCGCTCGATACCCGTCCCGACCAGGGATTTCTCGGCACGCAGGCAGGGCACGGCCTGACGCTGCATGTTCGAGCCCATCAACGCGCGGTTGGCGTCGTCATGCTCGAGGAATGGAATCAGCGAGGCAGCCACCGAGACGATCTGTGACGGCGCCACGTCCATGTACTGGATGCGGTCCGGGCTGGCCAGTTCGAATTCATTCTTGTGACGACACGATACGATTTCGCTGGTGAATTTGCCGTTCTTGTCCAGCTCCGCATTGGCCTGGGCGATTACATATTTACTTTCCTCGATGGCAGACAGATATTCGATCTGATCCGTCACCTTGCCGTTCTCCACCTTGCGATAAGGTGTTTCCAGGAAACCATATTTGTTGGTTCGGGCGAACAACGCCAGTGAATTGATCAGGCCGATGTTCGGACCTTCCGGCGTTTCAATCGGGCACACCCGGCCGTAGTGAGTGGGGTGCACGTCACGAACTTCAAAGCCGGCGCGCTCGCGCGTCAGTCCGCCTGGACCGAGCGCAGAAACTCGGCGCTTGTGGGTGATCTCGGATAGCGGATTGGTCTGATCCATGAACTGCGACAGCTGGCTGGAACCGAAGAACTCTTTCACTGCTGCCGACACCGGCTTGGCGTTGATCAGGTCATGCGGCATCAGGTTTTCGGATTCCGCCTGTGACAGACGCTCCTTGACCGCACGCTCGACACGCACCAGACCCGCACGGAACTGATTCTCTGCCAGCTCGCCAACGCTTCGCACCCGGCGGTTGCCGAGGTGATCGATGTCGTCGATCTCGCCGCGGCCGTTACGCAGCTCCACCAGTATCTTGATCACCGCGACAATGTCCTCGGTGCTGAGGATGCCGGCACCTTCCAGTTCGTCGCGGCCGACTCGGCGATTGAATTTCATGCGCCCGACGGCGGACAGATCATAGCGGTCTTCGTTGAAGAACAGACCTTTGAACAGCGCCTCAACCGCATCTTCGGTAGGCGGCTCGCCTGGCCGCATCATCCGGTATATGGCGACTCTTGCTGCATACTGATCCGGCGTCTCATCGGTACGCAGAGTGGCGGAAATATATGCCCCCTGGTCCAGGTCGTTGGTGTAGATCGTGTTGACCTTGGAGACACCTGCCTCATGCAGCTTGGCGAGCAAAGTTTCGACGATCTCATCGTTGGCGTTGGCGATGATTTCACCGCTATCCTTGTCCACCACATTGGCCGACAGCACGCGTCCCAGCACAAATTCTTCCGGCACGGCAATCTTGGTCAATCCGGCTTCCTGCATCATGCGGATATGCTTGACGGTGATGCGCTTGTCCTTGGGGACAATCACTCCGCCTTTTTTGTCGACGATATCGAAACGCGCAATCTCGCCACGCAGACGATCCGGCACCAGCTCGAACTGCACACCCTTCTTGGCAAAGTGGAAAGTATCGGTGGTAAAAAACTCCGCCAGAATCTGTTCGTTGTTGTAACCCAGCGCTTTGAGCAGGGTGGTCACGGGCATCTTGCGACGGCGGTCAATACGGAAATACAGGTAATCCTTGGCGTCAAATTCGTAGTCCAGCCAGGAGCCGCGATAAGGAATAATCCGTGCCGAGAACAGCAGTTTTCCGGAGCTGTGCGTCTTGCCGCGGTCATGCTCAAAAAACACGCCTGGCGAACGATGCAGCTGCGACACGATCACGCGGTCGGTGCCGTTGATGATGAACGAGCCGGTCGGCGTCATGAGCGGAATCTCGCCCATGTAAACCTCTTGCTCCTTGACCTCTTTCACAGTCGGTTTGGACGCTTCGCGATCCATGATGGTCAGGCGCACTTTGGCGCGCAAGGGCGCAGCATAGGTCAGACCACGCTGCTGGCACTCCACCATGTCGAATGGCGGCTCACCCAGCACATAGCTGACGAAATCCAGCTTGGCGTTGCCGGAATGGCTGGCGATAGGGAAAATCGAAGTGAATGCGGCTTGCAAACCTTCGTTGGCGCGACTGTCGGCCTTGACATCGGCCTGCAGAAAAGCTCTGAAGGAATCAATCTGGGTAGCCAGCAAAAAAGGCACTTGGAGGATGCTTGCGCGCTTCGCGAAACTTTTCCGGATGCGTTTTTTCTCGGTGAATGAATAACTCATGGATTCTCCTAGATGGCCCTGCGCAGAAGACAAAAGACAAAAGACAACACGCGGCTAATCCGCAGTGATGTTGTGCCTCTGTCTTGTGTATTCTGCATTGACCGGGAACTCCCGGCCAATGACAGATATTGTGTTGCGTGATGCGTAATTACTTGACTTCGCAAGTCGCGCCAGCTTCCACCAGTTGTTTCTGGACGGACTCGGCTTCTGCCTTGGAAACACCTTCTTTAACTGCCTTGGGAGCGCCATCAACGAGGTCCTTGGCTTCTTTCAGGCCCAGGCCGGTAATCGCGCGCACCACTTTGATGGTGTTCACTTTGTTTTCGCCAGCGCCGGTCAGAATCACGTCAAACTCGGTTTTTTCTTCAGCGGCAGCAGCGGCGGCAGGCGCAGCTGCAACAGCCACAGCAGCAGCTGCAGCGGATACGCCAAATTTTTCTTCCATTTCCTTGATCAGTTCGGACAGATCAAGAACAGTCATGCCAGCGATAGCATCCAGAATGTCAGCTTTGGATAAAGCCATGGTATTTCTCCTGATTGAAAAGTTTTAAATTAGTTCATTACGGCGCATATCGCACCGCCAATGCTTCAAGCAGCCTGCTTGTCGCGTACCGCAGCCAGCCCACGCACAAACTTGGTCGGAACCTCGTTAAGCGTACGCACAAACTGGGTAATCGGTGCCTGCATGGTGCCCATCAGTTTCGCCAGCAACTCGTCGCGGCTTGGCATGTTGGCCAGATTCGAGACGTCTTTGGCAGACATTACGAAATTGGCCATCGCACCTGCTTTGACAACGATTTTGTCGTTACTTTTGGCAAAATCCGAAAGCACTTTTGCAGCAGCTACCGGGTCTTTGGAAATCCCATAGGCCAACGGCCCAACCAGATGGTTGGACAAGCCAGCAAAGGGGGTTCCAGCAACCGCACGACGTGCCAGGGTATTCTTCAATACCCGCAGGTAAACGCCGTTAGCCCGCGCCTTGGCACGCAATGCGGTCATGCCCACAACACCGATTCCCCGGTATTCAGCCACCACCACTGTCTGGGCATTTGCCAGTTCGGCACCCAGTTCGGCTACAACTGCCTTCTTTTCCTCTAGATTCAGACTCAAGGTCTTACCTCCTTCTATAAACACCGGCCGTCATCAGGGGAGAAACCCCAACAATTGCCGAGAGTCGGCGACCTTTCATCAGGAGAAACATCCACGAACAAACGCTTTTCCTGTATCGGGGCACGCCATCTGCGTTGGGATCAGGATCCGTGCAAGCGTCCTGAAAATTAAATCGGTCATATCTCACAGGAAAATATTCCCTGTCATTTACACCACGACCCCAACGGTCTTTGACAACCTGCCAGCACTTACGTACCAACAGCCCAAAGTTCTGCCCGGACGCTTGTCGCGCCCAGGTCATTTACCAATTACAGCGCGAGACTGGCGTGATCCACGCGTACGCCCACACCCATGGTGCTGGACACAGAAATTTTCTTCATGTACACGCCCTTGGCATTGGCAGGGCGGGCTTTCGCCAGCGCATCCACCAGCGCGGCCAGATTCTCACGCAGCGCCTCCACTTCGAACGAAGCACGCCCGATGGTGCACTGCACAATACCGCCCTTGTCGGTACGGTATTGCACCTGACCAGCGCGCGCGTTCTTGACTGCGCCTGCGACGTCCGGGGTCACGGTACCGACTTTAGGGTTAGGCATCAGGCCGCGCGGACCCAGCACCTGACCCAGCTGGCCCACAACGCGCATGGCGTCGGGACTGGCAATTACCACGTCAAAGTCCATGCGGCCAGCCTTGATCTCGGCAGCCAGATCATCAAACCCAACGATATCGGCGCCTGCCTCCAGCGCAGCCTTGGCTGCTTCACCTTGGGCGAATACTGCTACGCGCACGGTTTTACCGGTGCCGCGCGGCAGCACTACGGAACCCCGCACCAGTTGGTCGGATTTGCGTGCATCCACACCGAGGTTGATGGCTACGTCGACGGATTCATCGAACTTGGCAGTGGCGGTTTCTTTCACCAGACCCAGCGCGTCGTTGACCGGATAAGTTTTGCTGCGATCGATTTTTGCCTGGATCGCTTGTTGGCGTTTGGACAACTTGGCCATTTATACGCCCTCCACTTCAATACCCATGCTGCGGGCGCTACCTGCAATGATGCGCACCGCCGCATCCATATCAGCAGCAGTCAGATCCGGCATTTTTGCCTTGGCAATATCTTCTGCCTGGGCGCGCGTCAGCTTGCCCACTTTATCTGTATGCGGCTTCGGGCTGCCCTTTTGTATGCCTGCCGCCTTTTTGATCAGGATGGTGGCAGGCGGCGTCTTCATCACGAAGGTGAAGCTTTTGTCTGCAAACGCGGTAATCACCACGGGAATCGGCAATCCTGGTTCCATACCCTGAGTCTGGGCATTGAACGCCTTGCAGAATTCCATGATGTTCAAACCGCGCTGACCCAGCGCCGGGCCGATGGGCGGACTGGGATTTGCTTTGCCCGCGGGGACTTGCAGCTTGACGTAGCCAACGATTTTTTTTGCCATTTGGCACACTCCTAAAAATGGGTATTAGCGGATCCAAACGTCTGTTTGCACCCTCCCCGTTACACAAAATACCTGGCAGCGCACCGCCATTATTCAAAATCTCAGGCTTTTTCCACCTGACTGAAATCCAGTTCAACCGGTGTGGCGCGACCAAAGATCAGCACCGACACACGCAACTTGCTCTTGTCATAATTGACATCTTCGACGTTACCGTGAAAATCGTTGAACGGCCCTTCTGTGACCCGCACTGCTTCGCCCACTTCGAATAGCACTTTCGGACGCGGCTTCTCCACACCTTCCTGAATCTGGTGCAGGATTGCCTCAACTTCTTTTTCGGTGATAGGCGTAGGCTTCATCGCAGAACCGCCAACGAATCCGGTAACCTTGGGCGTATTTTTGATCAGGTGCCAGGTCTCGTCGTTCATTTCCATCTGCACCAGGACATAGCCCGGGAAAAACTTGCGCTCGGAAATCGATTTCTGGCCAGCCTTCATCTCGATGACCTCTTCCACCGGCACCAGAATTTCGCCAAATTTATCCTGCATTCCGGCGCGTTCGATGCGCTCCTTGAGCGTACGTTGAACGCTTTTCTCAAACCCGGAATAGGCGTGCACTACATACCAGCGCATACTCATGTGTCGCTCCGCCCCATCAGCAATTTCACTGCCCACAACAGCCCCGCATCCACCAACCAGAGGAACAAGGCCATCACCACAACAAATGCAAATACGATCCCGGTGGTCTGAATGGTCTCCTTACGCGTCGGCCAGACTACCTTGCGCGCCTCGACCACTGACTCCTGGCTGAACGCGAAGAATTGTCGTCCTGCCTGGGTAAACCAGAAAATCGCAATCGCCGCCGCAAATCCCGCCAGAATGGCACCCAAGCGGACCACAGCCGGACTGTCGGCTAAATAATAAAAGCCGGCAATGCCTGCGATAACCATCAGCACGGCAGCCAGCAACTTGATTTTGTCGGTCATATGAACCTTGTGAGACTCACCAACGTCTGTGAGATGGTCACGCTCCCGTTATATAGTGGCAGGCCAGGAGGGCCTCGAACCCCCAACCTTCGGTTTTGGAGACCGACACTCTGCCAATTGAGCTACTGGCCTAGAATCCAGCCGGTGACTGGTGGAAAACAGCACAAAATCCGCACCCAGCCATCAGTCACCGGACAATTAGTTTACTCGACGATTTTTGCCACGACACCGGCACCGACGGTACGGCCGCCTTCGCGAATCGCGAAGCGCAGGCCTTCTTCCATCGCCACCGGCGCAATCAGCGCCACCGTTACCGATACGTTGTCACCCGGCATCACCATTTCGGTGCCGGCCGGCAGTTCCACCGCACCGGTAACGTCGGTGGTGCGAAAGAAAAACTGCGGACGGTATCCATTGAAGAAGGGGGTGTGACGGCCGCCTTCGTCTTTGCTCAGCACGTAGATCTCGGCGCTGAACTTGGTGTGCGGGTTGATCGAGCCGGGCTTGGCCAGCACCTGGCCACGCTCGACGTCTTCGCGCTTGGTGCCGCGCAGCAGGACGCCGACGTTGTCGCCAGCCTGGCCCTGGTCGAGCAATTTGCGGAACATTTCGACACCGGTGCAGGTGGTTTTGATGGTGGGCTTGAGGCCGACAATTTCAACTTCTTCGCCGACCTTGATGATGCCGCGCTCAATACGTCCGGTTACTACGGTGCCCCGGCCGGAGATGGAGAACACGTCTTCCACGGGCATCAGGTAGGCGCCGTCGATGGCGCGCTCGGGATCAGGGATGTAGCTGTCGAGGGCGTCTGCCAGCCTGAAGATGGAGGGCTCACCAATGTCGGACTGGTCGCCTTCGAGGGCTTTCAGGGCGGAGCCGATGATGATGGGGGTGTCGTCGCCCGGAAAATCGTATTTGCTGAGCAGTTCACGCACTTCCATTTCGACCAGTTCGAGCAGTTCGGCGTCGTCCACCATGTCGGCTTTGTTCATGTAGACGATGATGTAGGGTACGCCAACCTGACGTGCCAGCAGGATGTGTTCGCGCGTCTGCGGCATGGGGCCGTCAGCGGCTGAAACAACCAGGATGGCACCGTCCATCTGTGCCGCGCCGGTAATCATGTTTTTGATGTAGTCGGCATGGCCCGGGCAGTCTACGTGGGCGTAGTGGCGTTTCTCGGTCTCGTATTCAACGTGGGCGGTGTTGATGGTGATGCCGCGCGCCTTTTCTTCGGGAGCCGAGTCAATGTCTGCGTAGTTCTTCGCTTCACCACCGAATTTCTTGGACAGGATGGTGCTGATCGCCGCCGTCAGCGTGGTCTTGCCGTGGTCAACGTGTCCAATGGTGCCTACGTTGACGTGTGGCTTGGTACGCTCAAACTTGCCTTTTGCCATGATATTTATCCTCTCGCCGTAAACGATCGCTACAAACGCTACAAAACTATGGTGCCCATGACGTGGATTGAACACGTGGCCTCTCCCTTACCAAGGGAGTGCTCTACCACTGAGCTACATGGGCTCGGAGGTGCCCAATAAAACCGGACAGCCACTAAAACTGGAGCGGGTGAAGGGAATCGAACCCTCGTCATAAGTTTGGAAAACTTCTGCTCTGCCATTGAGCTACACCCGCACACACTTGCCGGATGATGTTTTCCGGACATGACCGCACGCGCGATCCGCAACATCCAAACTGCCTAAATTCTGGTGGAGGGGGAAGGATTCGAACCTTCGAAGGCAGAGCCGTCAGATTTACAGTCTGATCCCTTTGACCGCTCGGGAACCCCTCCAAAACAAGCCGAAAATTATCCCAAGAATCGCTGCTTTTGTCAAACGTTAAAGCGGAAATGCATCACATCGCCGTCTTTTACAATATATTCCTTGCCTTCTAGGCGCATTTTACCGGCTTCTTTCGCACCCTGTTCGCCTTTGCAGCCGATAAAATCGTTATAACCGATGACCTCGGCGCGGATAAAACCGCGTTCGAAATCGGTGTGAATCGCCCCTGCCGCCTGCGGCGCGGTACTGCCCTTGTGAATTGTCCAGGCACGCACTTCTTTCACCCCGGCGGTAAAATATGTTTCCAGCCCCAGCAATTGGTATGCGGCACGAATCAGCCGGTCCAGACCGGGCTCTGATTGCCCCAAGTCCGCCAGAAACGCCTGCTTGTCGGCATCTTCCATATCCACCATTTCCGCTTCAAGAGCGGCGCATACCACCACCACGGGCGCGCCTTCTCGTGCGGCAAATTCACGCACCCGCTCCAGCAGTGGATTATTTTCGAAACCTTGCTCATCCACATTGGCCGCGTACAGCACCGGTTTGGCAGTGAGCAGGCACAACGGCTTGAGCAGGGCCTGCTGTTCAGCATCCAGAGTCATCGCATATACCGGCTTGCCCTGGTCAAGATGGGCGCGCGTTTCATCGAGCAAGGCCACCAGCTTGGCCGCCTCCTTGTCACCCGAGCGCGCTGCTTTCTGATAGCGTGTATAAGCTTTTTCCAGCGTACCCAGATCCGCCAGCGCCAGTTCGGTCTGGATGGTTTCGATGTCAGAAATGGGGTCCACTTTACCCGCCACGTGGATCACGTTTTCATCCTCGAAACAGCGCACCACGTGAGTGATCGCGTCGGTCTCGCGAATATTGGCCAGAAACTGGTTACCCAGCCCCTCGCCCTTCGAGGCACCCGCCACCAGTCCCGCAATGTCCACAAATTCGACGATTGCTGGCAGCACACGCTCAGGCTTGACGATCTGTGCTAGCTGCGCCAGGCGCGGATCAGGCACTTCAACCACACCGGTGTTGGGTTCGATGGTACAGAACGGGTAGTTCTCGGCGGCAATGCCGGCTCGCGTCAGCGCGTTGAACAGCGTGGACTTGCCCACATTGGGCAAGCCGACAATTCCACATTTGAGGCTCATGATTTATTTGGTTTGTGTGTGCAATTTAAGCATGGCGACTGCAAAGTCACCGCGTAGCATATCGGGCAATACGCGCAGCCCATCGATAATGGCATCTTCGATCAGCGCAAGCTCATCGGTGCGGGGTGGATTCAACACATAGTTCACCACCTGGCTTTTTTCACCGGGATGGCCAATACCCAAACGCAGCCGCCAGAAATCCCTGCTGCCAAGTTGCGCGGCAATGTCCTTGAGGCCGTTGTGCCCGCCGTGGCCACCACCTATTTTCAGACGCACGACGCCCGGCGGCAAATCCAGTTCGTCGTGCACCACCAGAATCTGCGCCGGTTCGATTTTATAAAAACGGGCCAGAGCCGCCACCGACTTGCCGCTCGCGTTCATGAAAGTCTGCGGCTGCAACAAAAAGACTTCGCCGGCCGAAGAATTGCCACGTCCGGCGATACCGAAATAGCGGGCTTCCGGTTTAAGCGCAATGCGCAAATCTTCGGCGCAACGCTCTACCCACCAGAATCCGGCATTGTGCCGGGTACGCGCATAATCGCGCCCGGGATTGCCCAGCCCTACAATAAGCCGGAGGGCGGTCATGGGGCGGACAATTCAGGGATTTAAGCAGCAGGAGGCACGGCCGCAGCTACGGCAGCTTCACCCGCCTCTTCTGCCACTGCACCACGCGGCACCACAATGGTGACAACCGCGGAATCGCCACCCTTGTGGCTGGCAGATTCCACACCCGCGGGCAACTTCAGCTCGGAGAGATGGATAGAGTGACCGGCTTGCAAGTCCGCCAAGTCCACCTCAATGAATTCTGGCAGACTGTCCGCCAGGCACGACACATCCAGATCAGTCATGATGTGGGTAACGACACCGGCAGCCAGCTTCACGCCCGGTGCGATGTCGGCATTGATAAAGTGTAGCGGCACTTTCACGTGGATTTTCTGGGTCTTATCCACGCGCTGAAAATCAATGTGCTGCACCTCCATGCGGAACGGATGCATGATGTAGTCACGCAACAGCACGGCTTCTTTGGCGCCATCGATTGCCAGGGTCAGGATGGAGGCGTGGAAAGCCTCGCGCTTGAGTGCGTGAAACAGCGCATTGTGATCCAGCTCGATATTGACGGCCTCTTTGCCACCACCGTATACCACGCCCGGGGTTTTGCCTTGGCGACGCAGGCGGCGGCTCGCACCCTTACCCTGTACGTCACGTTTGTTAGCGATTACTTCCATGATTTACTCCAGTAAATAATGACTAAGCCGACTCGGTTCCGGCTTCGTCTGGTTACTCCGCACCCGCGACCAGGCTGCAGAGGCGTAGCGCACGCAAAAGTGCACCACTAAAACTATTCCATATAAAACTATTCCATAAACAGCGAACTGACTGAATCCTCATTGCTGATGCGGCGCATGGTTTCCGCCAATAATTCTGCAACCGACAGTTGACGGATACGGCTGTTGTTTTTAGCCTCGTCACGCAGCGGAATGGTATCCGTTACCACCAGTTCATCCAGCGCGGAATTCTCGATGCGCTGCACCGCAGTGCCGGACAGTACCGGGTGGGTACAATAGGCCAGCACACGCTTTGCACCCTTGTCTTTCAATGCCTGCGCCGCTTCGCACAGTGTGTTGGCAGTATCCACCAGATCGTCCATGATGACGCAGGTGCGGCCCTGCACATCGCCAATGATGTTCATCACCTTGGCCACATTGGGCTTGGGACGGCGCTTGTCGATAATGGCCAGATCGGACTCGAGACGCTTGGCCAGAGCGCGTGCGCGCACCACGCCGCCTACATCGGGGGACACCACGATCAGGTCAGGATACGACTGCTTCCATACGTCGCCCAGCAAGATCGGGGAAGCATAGATATTGTCGACCGGAATATCGAAAAATCCTTGAATCTGATCCGAGTGCAAATCCATGGTGAGCAGGCGATCCACTCCGGCGCTGGCCAGCATGTTGGCCACCACCTTGGCAGTAATCGCCACACGCGCCGAGCGTGGACGGCGATCCTGGCGCGCATAGCCGAAGTACGGTATTGCCGCCGTGATACGCCCTGCCGAAGCGCGTCTCAAGGCATCCACCATGACCATGATTTCCATCAGACTGTCGTTGGTGGGAGCACAAGTGGACTGCAGCACAAACACGTCCTTGCCGCGCACATGCTCGAGCAATTCCACCATCACCTCGCCATCGGAGAAACGCGCCACTGTGGCGCGCCCCAGATGAATATTGAGATGGCGCACCACATCTGCGGCTAGCCGGGGATTGGCATTGCCGGTAAACACCATCATGCTGTCGTACGCCACAACTCACCCCACCCAAAAAAAACTAAAGCGTGTAACGACCATTACACGCTTCTTGCTGGCGCCCGGATGGGCCACCGTAAAATTCTGGCAGGGGAGGTAGGGATCGAACCTACGAATGCCGGAATCAAAATCCGGTGCCTTACCACTTGGCGACTCCCCTATTACTTAACTCTGCGCGACTTCTTCACTGTTGTTACCTGCATAACCATGGAGCGGGTGCACATCCAAACCGGCGGCTACAAAACCGCGCATATCCGGCGGAATTTGCGCCAGCACGTGCTGCGCTGCTTCGGCAGTGTCAAACGCAGCAAAAACACATGCTCCCGACCCCGTCATGCGCGCTTCACCATACCGGCCAAGCCACGCCAGATGCCGCGCCACTTCTGGATAGTCATGGCAAACAACAGCTTGCAGGTCGTTCCGCATACCAAACTGACTGGTGTCGGAAAAGTCGGCTATTTTGATGATTTCGCTGTCTCTTGTCAAATCCGCATGTGCAAATATTGCCTGCGTCGAGACGCCCACCGCGGGGGTCAGCACCACATACCAGGCTGGAGCCAGCGTCACGGCTTGCAGCGCCTCGCCGATTCCCTCGGCAAATGCGGTCTGGCCGAATACAAACACCGGCACATCCGCTCCAAGTATTAGCGCCAGCTGCTGCAGCCGGGCGCGCGACAGGCCCAGCGCCCACAGCCGGTTGAGCCCAAGCAACACGCTGGCCGCATCCGAACTGCCGCCGCCCAGCCCGCCGCCCATGGGCAGGCGTTTTTCCAGCCCGATACCCACGCCCAGCATACAGCCCGTCTCGGCCTGCAGCAGTCGTGCCGCACGCATGCACAGGTCGTTTTCTTCTGTCACACCAGCCAGCGGCTGCTGACGCACGATGCGTCCATCTTCACGCAGTGTAAGGTGCAGGGTATCGCCATAATCGATCATGCGAAACAGTGTCTGCAACAAGTGATAGCCGTCCGCACGCCGACCTACCACGTGCAGGAACAGGTTTAATTTGGCAGGTGCGGGGCATACGAGAGCGGTCATTGCGCGTCGGCTTTCAACATCCACTGATCCATCACCAAACGGATTTCCAGATCATCACGCTGCAAGGTCATTTTGTGCGGCAAACCCTGTCCGTCGACCGTTTGCCAGGCACTGTAATTCACGCGCCAGCCATCCTGCACGAGTTGCGTGGGGTGTTGTTGCGCATCATGTTCGGCTTGATACGGTAGCGACGGGGCCGGCTGCCCTACTACCCAATAGCCCAGCCCGGCGAGCGGCAAACGCCATCCCAGCAATTCCTGAGTGAGGGTTTCCGTGTCGGCGGCGCGGTGGATTTTGTGCGCCTGATCAATCAGCGTCACGCCGTCCGCATCGCGGGTAATTTGCGCGACCGTCTGCCCCAGCGGTGACAGCAAAGTAATGTCATCCTGGTCTGCCTGATGCCGCCAGCGTAGACTGCCGGAGGATGACTGGTCGCGATATTTCACTGCAATCCGGCCAGCGAGATCGAATATACGGGGTGCCTGACTTGCCACAGGCGCCACTGTTGCAGGCGGTAAAACAGCGCAGCCAGCCATGCCAAGCCCAAACAAAATGCTGGCGGGCAGGCGCCAGCCGCGATTGATGAAACCCATGCTCACGGTTTCTTGAATTTTTGCATCACGTCCAGCAGCGCCTGATTTTGCGGGTTACTGTCCAACGCGGCTTGCCACAGTTTACGGGCTTCATCGCGGTTGCCCTTGACCCACAGCACTTCGCCCAGGTGTGCTGCAATTTCCGGGTCTTTGCGCAGGGCAAATGCACGCTGCAGATAGTCCAGCGATTTGTCCAGATTGCCCTGGCGGTACTGCGCCCAGCCCATGCTATCGAGGATGAAAGCATCGTTGGGAGCGAGTTTCAGGGCATGATCCAGGAGCGCCACCGCCTCGGCGAGACGATTGGTGCGATCGGCCAGGGTATAGCCCAGGGCATTGTAGGCCTGGGCATAATCCGGCTTGATCTGGATCAGATGGCGCAGGTCTTTTTCCAGCACATCGATTTTGTTGACGCGTTCGGCGGCCATCGCATGGTCGTACAACAGTTCGGGCGAATCCGGCCTGGTCGCCAACGCTCGGCTCAGCAATTCGTACACGCCGTTATAGTCCTTGGCTTCACGCAGCAACTGCGCCTCCGCCTCAATCAGCAGCATCTTGTCAGCCTCGCCATCCACCTTCAGATTGCGCAGATAAGCACGCGCTTCGGCCATCTTGCCTTGCTTCGCCAGCAATCCGGCATAACGGATTTGCGCCGGGATATAGTGCGTACCGGGGGCGACCGACTGATACCACTTGGCGGCCTGATCGTACTGTTTGCGCATCTCGGCTATCTGACCCAGATAAATTTGAGCCGCACCCGCATCGGCATAGCCCGTTTGCAACACGCCTTTGAATTCTTTCTCGGCGTCATCAAGGTCGTTCAACTGCAGCGACAACAATCCAATGGCCATACCGATCTCAGGATTGCCGGGCACTTCCTTTTCCAGCCGCCGAAACTCGTCCCGCGCTACGGCATACTGGCCCAAGCTGACCAGCTGACGCGCGTAAATCAGGCGCACCTCTTTGGCATCGGGGTACTGCTTGAGAAAATCCCGCAGAAATGCAACGCCGTCCGTTTTTGTTTCACGCTCAATCAGCTGAAACTGGAACAGCGCTGCCAGCTCCCACCCCGGCTTGAGCTTGGCCGCTGTTTTAATTTCCTTCAGCGCCTCGTCGTAGCGGGTAGCGTTCGCCGCTGCCTGAGCAATGGCGAAATGCGCTTCTGCCAGATCGGGATAGGGCGCAGCCAGGCTTTTGACCAGTTCCAGCGCGGCCTGTTTGTCCTTTTGCCGTGCCAGCAGGGTATCCAGGTGCATAAAACCGGCACCGGCGTTGCTCCCCTCGGCAGCAATGAGTTTTTCCAGATGCGGCCGCGCCTCGTTGAGTTTGCCGTCACTCACCAGCAATGCAGCCAGGGATTTCTGCGCATTGAGAGAATCAGGCTCTACGTCCAGCCACAGGTTGGCGGCAGCGCGTGCGGTGGCGGCCTGATGTGCATACATCGCCACTTCAGTCGCGCGTTTGGCAATACGTGGGTCGCGCGTAGTTTTGGCAAGGTCGAGATAGGCCTCACTGGCAACCTGCAAATCACCACGCTGGCCAGCAATTTCTGCCACCAGAAACTCATACAGCAACTGACTGGTCAGCTCCACTTTGGGAAGCGCCACTTCCGTTTTCGGCTTTGCTGTTTTGGCGGCCGCTGTCTGCACAGCATAGGCCGGCACTTGTGCGCCAAACGTCAGGCACAGACCCATGACAGCAAGATAAGGGGGTATCGGGCGCATGATTGCTCCAGGTTGAATTAAGCTTTTAGAGATTGTAGAGGAAATTAAGTTGCATGGCCGCCGGCGTCAAAAGCGGTGATAGTGCTGCCCGTGCTCATGCAAACCTCTGCGCACAGCGGCAAAATCCGGGTAGAGCCGAGCCACCTCGCGCCAGAATGCCGGAGAGTGGTCAAGATGTGCGAGGTGTGCCAGCTCATGTGCCAGTACATAATCAATCTCCGAGTCAGGTGCCTGAACCAGACGCCAGTTAAGCCGCACCACACCTGCACGCGTACAACTCCCCCAGCGGGTACGCGCATTGCTGACCAGCAAACCGCTGGGAAGGCAGCGCAACAACGGCAAAAATAGTTGCAAACGCGTTTGAAAGTGCATCAGGGCGACGCGCCGGTACCAGGCCAGCACGGCTCCCTGCACAGATGTGCCGGTCTTTACCGGCAGCCAGAGCTGCTGGTCTGTCACCCATGCCATGCCGGCATAAGGAAGGATGCGCAGCTGCAATCGGCCACCCAGATAGGGCAGCAGCATCCCGTCGCACCAGTCAATAACCGGTTCCGGAACGGATTTGACGGCATCGAGTTTGGCGCGCACCCAGTCCGCCTTGTGTGCGATGAAGCGTTCCACCTCGGTGAGCGGCAAGCGCCAGGGCGCATTCACCGACAGGCCGCTGGCGTTGATAGTCAGTGCCAGCGTGCGACGTGCGTTGCTGCGCTTCAGGGTATAGCCAAGCCTTTCGCCATTGAGGCTGACGCTGCGTATTTCGCTACTGCGGCGCAGTTCAGGCATGGCGTTGCAATTGTTTCATCTCGGTTTCTATCCAGGCTTTCACCTGTTCGTTGAGGGCGTCGGGCTTCATGCCGGTAGCATCTATCGCTGGACCAATGCTCAGGGTAATCAGACCGGGGTGTTTGAGAAAGGAGTTTTTCGGCCACAGCTCACCTGCGTTGTGTGCCACCGGCACTACCAGCGCGTTTACATGGCTGGCCAGCCAGGCACCGCCTATGCCGTAACGCCCGATTTCGCCGGGCGCCATGCGCGTTCCCTCCGGAAAAATCATCACGCCAAAGCCCTCGGACATGCGCGCGCGTCCCTGCTCCACGATTTGCTTGAGCGCAGCGCGTCCTTCTGCGCGGTTGATGGCAATCGGTGACAGCATCGCCATGCCCCAGCCGAAAAACGGCACCCACAGCAATTCGCGCTTGATCACCATGGCCATCGGCGGCAGCAGCACCGGCAGCGCAATGGTTTCCCATGCGGACTGGTGTTTGGCCATCACCACTGTGGGGGTTCCGGGCAGGTTTTCCAGACCGATCACCCGATAACGGATGCCGCATACGACTTCAGCCAGCCACACCACAATACGGTTCCACAAGGTGATGGTGCGATAGCGAATGCGCGCGGAAAAGGGAAACGTAAGCAGCGCGATGAGTGAAAAAATCACCGTCAACACGGTTTGTAAAACGGCAAAGAGCACCGAGCGCAGAACTATCATTGCGCAAGAAGGTGGGTTCATTGCGCAAGAAGGTGGGTAACCACTTCTGCCAGATCAGTAAAAACAAGGGTGCCTTCGGGCAAATTACCGGCATTTAGCGTGGCCGTTCCCTTACCGGTTTTGACCAGTATGGGGGTGGCGCCGACAGCTGCGGCGGCCTGCAGGTCACGCAAGCTGTCGCCCACTGCGGGCACGGCCGAAAGCTGCACATTGAAACGCGCAGCCATGTCCAGAAACATGCCCGGCAGCGGTTTGCGGCACGCGCATTTCGAGTCGGCTGCATGCGGGCAATAAAACAGCGCATCTATCCGCCCGCCGGCCTGCGCGAGCGCCTTGTACATTTTTGTATGGATGGTATTAAGCATGGCCATGTCAAACAGGCCGCGCCCTACGCCCGACTGATTAGTTGCCACCGCCACCCGGTAACCGGCCTGGTTGAGACGCGCAATCGCCTCCAGACTGCCGGGAATGGGTTTCCATTCATCAGGGCTTTTGATGAAATGATCGGAGTCAAAATTGATGACACCGTCACGGTCGAGAATGATAAGTTTCATGTTGTGAGTTTAAGCGGCGAGCCGGGAAATGTCAGCTACCCGGTTCATGGTCTGGTGCAACTGGTTCAGCAACGCCAGCCGGTTGGCCTTGAGCGCGGGATCGTCGGCGTTGACCATCACACTGTCGAAGAAGGCATCGACCGGGGTTTTCAGCGCAGCCAGCGCTTGCAGCGAGACGGTGTAATCTCCAGCCTCAAACGCCGCATCAGCCTCAGGTTTGATTTGCGCCAGTGATTCAAACAACGCAGTTTCTGCAGGCTCTTTGAATAGCGCTGTATTGACCTCAACCGGCACACCGCCCTCCACTTTTTTGAGGATATTGCCCACGCGTTTGTTGGCGGCGGCCAGCGTAATGGATTCCGGCAATTCAGCGAACGCCTTAACTGCGACTAAACGCTTGGCGTGCTCCATTGGAGCATCGCTGACCTCAAGCACGGCATTAATATTAGCTTCGGGGTGTCCCTTTTCCTTCCAGTACCCAACGGCTCTTTCATTGATGAAAATATCAACCTGCTTCCATAACGGCACCCCTTCGTCTGGAAGGGATTTCCGAATCAGCCCGTCAGGAAATGCTGAAACCGCGACTTCCAGTATTTTTCTCTGGGAAAGTCTGTGACCTGCCTCAACCATTAACCGAAGCACACCCAGCGCATGACGGCGCAGCGCAAATGGGTCTTTATCCCCAGTCGGTATTTCCCCGATGCCGAACATGCCCACCAAGGTTTCCAGTTTGTCGGCCAGCGCCACGCACACGCCGACGTCGCTGCGCGGCAACTCGTCGCCAGCAAACCGCGGCTTGTAGTGGTCTTCGATAGCTTCGGCAACCAACGCGTCTTCGCCATCGTGCAAGGCGTAATAGCGGCCCATAATGCCCTGCAGTTCAGGGAACTCGCCGACCATGTCGGTGAGCAGGTCGGCCTTGGCCAGCAGCGCAGCCTTGTCTGTCAATGCAGACAACATATGACCGTAAAGTTTGTAGTCAATCTGCTGAGCGATGGCGCGAGCAATCGCCTGTACCCGCATCACGCGTTCGCCCTGGGTGCCAAGCTTGTTGTGATACACGACTTTGGCTAGCCCCAGCACGCGCGAATCCAGCGGCTTCTTGCGGTCCTGGTCGAAAAAGAACTTGGCGTCGGCCAGACGCGGCCGCACCACACGCTCGTTGCCGCCGATCACGACGGACGCATCGTCTGGCGAAATGTTGGAGACGATGAGGAACCGGTTAGTCAGTTTGCCCGCAGCATCCAAAAGCGGGAAGTATTTCTGGTTCGCCTTCATGGTCAGGATCAGGCACTCCTGCGGCACTTGCAGAAACGCTCGATCAAATTGCCCAATCAAGACATTGGGATATTCGACCAAGGAAGTAACTTCTTGAATTAGCGGATTTTCTTGCAGAACCTCTTCTGCCTCAATGTCAGTCAAATTTTCTGGTTCAACCTCCAAGTGAGCGCCTAAGCGTTTTGCCTGATCGCGTAATTGCTTAATGATTGAGTAGGCACGTTCCTCATAGTCGGCGATCACCGCTCCTTCATCGTGCAATTGCGCGGCGTAACTGTCTGCGTTCTGGATGACCACTGGGTTAACTTTAGCCTCAAAACGATGGCCCTGCGTATCGCGTCCGGCCAGCAAACCGAGCACGGACACCGGCACGATGTCCGCGCCGTGCAGCGCGACCAGCCCATGCACCGGGCGCACGAAGTTGACGCTGCTCCAGCCGTCGGCCAGTTGGTAAGTCATCACTTTGGGAATCGGCAGTTTCGCCATGGCGGCTTCGAGCGCGCGCTGCAGGCCGTCGGCGAGCGTCATGCCCAGCGCGATGCTGTCATGGAACAGCGCTTCGTTCTTGCCATCGGCGGCGCGGCGCAGCTGACTGACTGCGGATTCATCGGCACCCAACGCGGCCAGGCGTTTCAGCAGCGCAGGCGTGGCTTTGCCGTCCACGTTTAGGCCGACGCTGACGGGCATCAACTTGGTCGATACCGGCTTGTCGGCGGCGCGCGCCAGCACGCCTGCGACATGCGCGCCGAGGCGGCGTGGCGAGGCGAAATTCGTCACTGCGGCCTTCGCGTCTGCCAGGCCCTGCGCGACCAGACTCTCGGCCAGCGCGGCAGCGAAGGCCTCGCCCAGTCTCTTCAGCGCCTTCGGCGGCAGCTCTTCGACAAAGAGTTCAACGAACAGATTTTGTGCACTCATGCCGCCGCCTTCTTTTCGAGTTGTGCGATGACCTCATCCGCCCAGGCTTTGGGTGCCATCGGGAAGCCGAGCCGCGCGCGGCTGTCGAGGTAGCTCTTCGCCACGGCACGCGCCAGGTTGCGGATGCGGCCGATGTAGGCGGCGCGCTCGGTCACCGAGATCGCGCCGCGCGCGTCGAGCAGGTTGAAGGTGTGCGCCGCTTTCAAAACTTGCTCATACGCCGGCAACGCGAGCTGCGCGGCCACCAGTTCCTGCGCCTTCCTCTCGTATGCCGTAAAGGCAGTGAGCAAGAAGTCGACATCGCTGTGCTCGAAATTGTAGGTCGACTGTTCGACCTCGTTCTGGTGATAGACGTCGCGGTAGGTCAGGCCCTCGGTCCAGACAAGGTCGTACACGCTTTCCACGCCCTGCAGATACATGGCGAGGCGTTCCAGGCCGTAGGTGATTTCGCCGGTGATCGGCTTGCAGTCGATGCCGCCAACTTGCTGGAAATAGGTGAACTGGGTCACTTCCATGCCGTTCAGCCACACTTCCCAGCCCAGCCCCCAGGCGCCGAGGGTAGGGTTTTCCCAGTCGTCTTCAACAAAGCGCACGTCGTTCTGCTTCAGGTCAAAGCCAAGCGCTTCGAGCGAGCCAAGATACAGCTCCAGAATATTGGCTGGCGCGGGTTTGAGCACGACTTGAAATTGATAATAGTGCTGCAGGCGGTTGGGGTTTTCGCCGTAGCGACCATCCTTGGGGCGACGTGAAGGCTGTACATAAGCCGCCTTCCACGGCTCGGGGCCGAGTGCGCGCAGAAACGTGGCGGTATGGCTGGTGCCCGCGCCCACTTCCATATCGTAAGCTTGCAGCAGCGCGCAGCCCTGTTTTGTCCAGTATTGCTGGAGCGTGAAGATGATTTCCTGAAAAGTCAGCATGAGACACACGCTTGGTTTAATGAAAGCGGGATTTTACTGTGTTTGCGGCCAAATTGCGCTGGCGCTGCTATTGCAGGCTGTCGAAAACACGACAGGATTGTCCACAGTTCCACGCAATAAACGCCTGACCTACCCCGTCACGAACACCTGGACCCTCATGGATAGGGCATCTCGCAAGCAAGCATCAGCAGGCATGCCGATTGCATTGATAACTGCAAAAGGTAACCACTATGAATCTGCAGCTATCTGACAAAATCACCATTGAATTTGCTCCTACCCAGGCGCTGTTCGATTTTTTCAAGGCCAAGACCAATCGCACGCTGATGGTGTGCGTGAGTTTACTGTTTCTGGAAGTGAAAATACTCAAGCAGCGTCCCTGGTAGGACGACGCACCCTCTCTGCCACAGTGTATCGTGGCAGATTTTGGCCCCCATGTTCGCACGGGGGCTTTTTTTATACCTGCGCCGGCATGACTGCGGGGGAGTTGACCGGAATCAGCAGCTCAGCAATCAGACCTCCGTTCGTGCGCGGCAGCAGTTGCAGCTGCCAATGATTGGCTTGCGCCAGTTGCTGAGCTATTGCCAGCCCTAGCCCACTGCCACCGGTAGCCTTGTTGCGCGATGTTTCCAGCCGGTAGAACGGCCGGAACACGGCCTCAATCTGATCTGGCGGAATGCCCGGACCACGATCCATCACGCGGATTCGCGCAGCGCGGGCGCTGCATGCACATTCCAGCGTAACCGGTTGGTGGTCGCCATAGCGCAATGCGTTCTCGATCAGGTTCGACACTACCCGGCGCAGCGAGTGTGGTCCCACGGCGGCCATGCAAACGTTTTGTGCCGACCACTCCACAATGCCCCCGCCGCGGCGGGCGTGTTCGGCCAGTCCATCGAGCAGCACATTCAGGTCGAGCAATTGCACCGGCTCTACCTGCAAACCGCGCGATAGCTCAAGGAAGCCGCCGATCAGCTGGTTCATTTCTTCCAGGTCGTGCTCGATTTGCCCGATCAGTTGCGGATCGGCATCCTGCGGCAACATGGCCAGGGCCAGCCGCATGCGCGCGATGGGCGTGCGCAAATCATGCGAGATACCGGCCAGCAAGGTGGTGCGATTGGCAAGCAAAGCCTGAACTTCATTGGCCATGCGGTTGAAGGCGCGGGTCAGCGAAGCCAGTTCGGTGGAGCCGGATTCCGGCAACGGCTGCGGCATTTGTCCTTGCCCCACCTCACCTGCCGCCGCACCCAGCCGCACCAGGGTACGGCTGATGCGCCGCACCATGATAATAGCAGTCAGCCAAGTCAGTAGCGCACCCAGGCTGACCAGCCCGACCGCAGCCAACGGAGGTTGCACGCCGTAGCGCTCCTGTTCGAAGCCGATGCGGATGAGATGTCCACCCATGCGCATTTCTGCCCAGACCCAGCCGTTTTCGCCAGCCTTAAGCACAATATCCTGCCCGGTACGCCGGGTGAGCGATTCCTCGATATAGCGACTATTGAGAAAACTGTCGGCACGCGCCGCCAGAGGCGCATCCACGCTTTTGATGAGCAAGTGGTGATGCACGGCAAGCTCACGCTCGAAATATGGCCGGGTTTCCGGTGGCAGTTCCACCCAGGTCTGTACCGACAACACCATCAACGCAGCTAGGTCATCAGCAGAGCGCAGCGCCATCGGTTTGAGTATCGTGACTGCCACCACCGCCAGTGCGGCGATTTGAAAGACCAGAAAGGCCAGTCCGAGGATCGCTGCGGTGCGCCCAAACAGCGAAGCTGGCCACAGCCTCATGCAGCCGCACCTTTCGGCGCAAACAAATAACCCTGTCCCCACACCGTGCGGATGAACACCGGATTGGCGGGGTCGGACTCGATCTTGCGCCGCAGGCGGGTGACGCGCACATCGATGCTGCGGTCGAACGGGTCACGTTCATAGCCTTTGATCATGTCCATCAAGCCATCACGAGTCAGCACCCGGTTGGGATGTTCAACAAAAATACGCAGAATGGCGAATTCAGCCGTGGTAATCGGTATTTCTTCGCTATCGCGCAACAGGCGCTGGGCATCCAGATCCAGGCTGAATGGGCCAAAGCTGGCCATGTTATTCGCCGCTGCAGCCGTGGCGGGTGCCGCCTGCTTGCGGCGCAACACCGCACGAATACGCGCCAGCAACTCGCGCGGGTTGAACGGCTTGGGCAGATAGTCGTCAGCGCCCACTTCCAGCCCGACGATACGATCAATATCCTCACCCCGCGCTGACAGCATGATGATGGGCAACGCCGTACTGGCGCGCAGACGACGCGCAATCGACAAGCCATCTTCGCCAGGCAACATCAGGTCGAGGATGACCAGATCGGGGGTTACCCGGGTCAATGCCTCGTCCATTTTGCCGCCATCTGCAGCACACGTTACTGTATAGCCCTGGCCGGTAAGATATTGCTCCAGCAACGAGCGCAGTCCGGCGTCGTCGTCCACTACCAGAATGTGTTCTTGAGTATTTTCCATGCTGCCAATATACAACTGTCGCGGCGGGTTTTGTCACACAGTTACACACTGTTACAGTTTTATACTGATTGGAAACGCTTTTACAAACGCTATCATTCATTATGCAATCATCGATTCGGAAAAACCGGATCACGGAAAGGAGTAAGCCATGAAGATACGCAACCTGATTCCTATCGTTTCCATCGGGCTCAGCCTGGGCGGCGTTGCACCGGCATTCGCTGCACCCGCTTTCTACGTCAGCCCGGGCCTGGATCATGCCACGCCAATGATGCTGGTAAGCCGCGACGGAGATGCTGAAACTCGCGGTAATGGCCGGGATCGTGCCGCACAGCGCAGCGACGGCAATAACCGCAGCCAAGCAAATGAGGGGCGCCGCGATGAGCGCCAGGGCAGTTTTGGCTATGGTTTTGAGCGTCGTCAGGAACGCGGTGAACGGCCGGCAAACAATAGCCGGGGGCGCCAGTAGAATCAACCTCAGTCAAAGTGAATCACGATTGCATACAAGGAAAAAATCATGCTTGCCCAAAAAATCATTGTATCTTCCCTGCTGTTGGCGGCGACTTCCACAGTTGCGCTGGCCGACTCGGAAATGAGCTTTACCGACCGCGCGCAGGTGGTCTCATCCAGCCCGATCTATCAGCAGGTAAACGAGCCACATCGCGAGTGCTGGACGGAAACTGTCGGTGGTGAATCCCAGAGTGGTGGTCGCTCATATGGGGGCGCCATACTCGGCGGTCTGGTAGGCGGTTTGCTCGGCAACACCGTGGGTCAAGGCAACGGACGCACTGCCGCTACGGCAGTCGGCGCGGTTACCGGTGCCATGGTGGGCGACAATATCAGCAACCGTGACAACGATGCTTACCAGCCACGCCAGGTGGAGCATTGCCGGGTGCACGACAATTATCGTCAGGTGGTATCGGGCTACAACGTGGTGTACCGCTATCGCGGCCGCGATTTTACCACCACGCTGCCCTACGATCCGGGTAACACGCTCAATCTCAACGTGAGCGCGACCGTAGCGCAAAACCAGGGTAACAGCCGGTAATCGCGTCGCTGGTTGCGGATGTGCCCAGGCAGTTTGCTAGGATTCCAATGCGTCGTCGTCCTGCGCCGCACCCAGTGCATGACGAATTTCCTGCAGGCGCGCAGCGTGGATTCGTTTACCGATATCGCTCGCTTCACCACTATGCGCAATCGCTCCGGCATCCACGCACTGCGCTGCTGCCAGGGCTGCACGCAGGTGATCTGCCGCTGGATAGGCGCAGGTTTCAAAACCCGGCCGGCCGCGGGCGTCGCACTCACAGGCCTGCAGAAATTGCGCAAAGCGCTGCGGGCGGCGCAAGGCATCGGTGGCTTCCAGCATATTGAGGATGGTGGCGGGACGCAGCTGTAACGCGCGGTGCGCGTCGCCGTGATAGCGTGCGGTGATGAGCGCCAGGTCGCGGCACTCATTAGGCACACGGATACGTTGGCATAGCGCTTTGACCAGATCCACACTGCGCACCTCGTGGTCGTGGTGGCGCGGCCATTCCCCGGACGGTGTGGTGCCCTTGCCCAGATCATGGGTAAGAGCGGCAAAACGCACCGCCAGACTGTAATGCTGGGCGGCAGCATAGTCCACCACCAGCATCACGTGGATACCGGTATCGATTTCTGGATGATATTGCGGCGGTTGCGGCACACCGAACAGACGATCGACTTCAGGCATGATCCGCGCCAGGGCGCCGCAGGCACGCAGCGTCTCGAACATGCGCGACGGCTGCGCTTCCATCAGGCCGCGCGCCAGTTCCTGCCAGACGCGTTCTGCCACCAGGTGATCGACTTCGCCGCTGCTGACCATGTCGCGCATCAATGCCATGGTTTCGGGTGCGACGGAAAAACCGGTAAAGCGTGCCATGAAACGCGCCACGCGCAAAACCCTGACCGGGTCTTCAATGAATGCGGGGCTGACATGGCGCAATACGCGCGCCTCGATGTCGCGGCAGCCGCCGTAAGGATCGATCAATTCGCCGGACGCGGCCTTGGCGATGGCGTTGATGGTAAGGTCGCGCCGGGCGAGATCCTGCTCCAGCGTAACTTCGGGTGCGGCGCTGACCTCGAATCCCTTATAACCGCGGGTCGTCTTGCGCTCGGTGCGGGCAAGCGCGTATTCATCATGCGTGACGGGGTGCAGAAATACCGGAAAATCGCGTCCTACCGGCTGGAAACCCAACTGAACCATGACCTCGGGCGTACTGCCCACCACCACATAATCACGGTCTTTGACCGGCAGGCCGAGCAATTCGTCCCGCACTGCGCCGCCGACCGCATAAATCTGCATGGCAGCAATCAGCGTCCGGCGCGATTGCGGAACGCCTGGTAGCGCCCGCGCGGGTGGCTGTCGTTGAGGTACTCGGGGGCAACAGCCTCCAGCGCAGCAGGCTTGAAGCCCGAGGGGGACGGGAATTCACCGCTGCAGATATTATCCACTTGCATGGCGTAGTAATTGTCGCGCGTCATGATTTTTTTGCCCGGCTTGAATTCCATCGCCCATGCCTGCAGGTACGACATCATGTCGCCCAGTGCAATGATGCGCGGATGTGCGCCCACCGTTTTCCCGGCCAATTCCACCAGTTCCTCCAAGGAGTAGACCTTGGGGCCGCACAAGTCATAGGTCTGACCGAAGCTCGCAGTGTCGTCCAGCGCATTGACGTACGCGCGCGCCACATCCTCCACCCACACCGGCTGAAAGCGCGCGTGGGCATTGGCCAGCGGAATGATCGGAAAAGTCTGCGCCATCCCGGCAAACAGGGTGAGGAAACTGTCACCCCTACCAAAGATCACCGAAGGACGGAAAATCGTGGTGTAGAGCCTGGCGCCGCGCACGAACTTGGGGCCATCCAGGTACCAGCGTTCGTTATCCGAATGCGGCATACCGGCCTCGCGCACCAGCGCCTCGCCTATCCCCTTGGAGCGCTGATAGGCGCTGTTGGAGGTGCCGGAAGCGCCCAGTGCGCTCATGTGCAGGAGACGCTGTATGCCGTGTTCGGTGCAGGCATGTACCACCTTGCGCGGCAGTTCGACATGGACACGCTGAAAGTCGCCGCGCCGCGCGGAAGGCTTGTCGATGCGCCCCGGACGCGTCTCGTGCAAAATACCGACCAGGTTAATGATCGCATCCATGCCTCGAAAGTGCTGCTTGAGTTGCGCCGGGTCGTGGACATTTGCGTCGATCACATCCGCGCCAGGCAATACGATCAGGTCTTTGGCACGCTCGCGGTTGCGCGTGAGTATGCGCACATTGCGCCCCTGTGCAGCCAGCATGCGCACAATATTGGCTCCGACAAACCCGCTACCGCCCAATACACAGATATTCTTGAATTTCATGCCTGTTCCTGAAGAGAAAGCTTACAGAGCCGTGGATTCTAACCTAAAACCCGCGCTCGCTGCGGAGCGGGTCAGTTGTCGCAAGCCGGGGCGTTTTCATCCGTGCCGCCACACTGCGGCGGGATTGCTATCCCGGCTATGCTGCCCAGCCGCGCCTTAATGGACTGTCCCGGCTGACCGAAGCTGCGCGCGTAATAGATGGCATTGGCCATGACTTTCTTGACGTAATCCCGGGTTTCACTAAAGGGAATGCTCTCCGTATAGATTGCCCCCTCCAGCGCCTGCTCGCCGCGCCAGCGTCGCGCCCTTCCCGGTCCCGCATTGTAGCCAGCAGTAGCCAGCACAAGCGAGCCATCCAGGCTTTGCTGAATGGTCTTCAGGTAGTACATGCCAAACTGCATGTTGGTATCCAGTTCGTGGATGCTGTCCGCCTGAAAATGGTGGATACCCAGTTTGTTGGCAATCCAGCGTGCCGTCGCCGGCATCACCTGCATCAGGCCGGCGGCGCCCACGCCGGACTTGGCGCGCGACACAAAACGGCTTTCCTGGCGCATCAGGCCGTATACCCAGGCCTCGTCCAGCCCGTATTCCTTGGCATATTTGTGGGCGATGTCGCGATAGGGCGCCAAAAATCGCAGGTCGAAGTCGTGCAGTTGCTGGGTGCGATCGGCGGTATTGATGGCGCGGTCATACCAGTCGTTCTGCCGCGCCAGTTCGGCGGCGGCGAGCAGACGCCGGTCATCAAAATTGCGCGTTGCCCAGACCCATTCATTATTGGCCTCCGTACGCAAATCCAGCTTGTACAGGGCGAGCGCCCGGGCAATAGCCGGTACGCGCCCCATTGCCGCGACTTCATCACTGCCGACTTTGAAATTAATCGTTTGCGCGCCCAGCGCGGCACCCAGATCTTCCTCCGCCAGCAGCCCATAAAAATTGTGCTCGCGCGATAGCGGTGCCAGCAATGCATTGGCCTGATACAGCTTGTTGTGCATCTTGTAGGCACGCGCCAGCCAGTAACGCCACGTTGGTTCAGCGCGGGCGCTATCGCTCATTTGCAGAATGGCCGCCTGCACCACGTTCCAGTCACCCACCCGCAGCGCCTCGCGTGCCTTCCATGCCAGCAGGTCATCATTCATGCCATCGATACCTGCACGGTCAAACCAGCCCAACGCATCGGCAAGGTGCTGGCGTGCGCCATACAACCCCAATTGCCCCCACACATAGCGCTGATCAAGCACAGAAAAATCAGCACGGATTGCCTCCCAGCGCTGCGCTGCATTGCGTGCATCGCTTCGCGCCAGGCGCGCGATCGCGTAGATAGCCAGTTCGCGCTCGACACGGCTGTCCAGGTCCAGATTGGGCTTGCCCAGCAACCGCTCAGGATTGGTTGTCACCGTATCCACCAGACGCGCGTCCGGTTGCTGCTGCTTGGGCAAATAGGCAACCACCGATTTCGCCACGCCCGGATTGCCGGATTCGAGCGCCAGGCGGAAACGCTGCCAGATGTCTTCATGGCTGATCAGCCGGTCGGAAACCAGCTTTTCGAACAGTGGCGTGCAGGCTTCAGGCAGGTCTTTGCCAGTGAACCACATCGCCACGCCATCCTTCAGCGCCAGCGTCTCGCCCTGCGCGATGCGGCCGCGTATGGCATAACACTGAAGACTTACATCCGATTTGACCAGTAAGGGGTATTCGGTCAGAAAAGTTGCCCAGTCCTGGTTTTTCCCGAGCAGCCGCAGCCAATCGCCGCGCAGCTTGTCAGACAGCACGCTGTCGGTATTGCGCGCAATGAAATCGCGAATTTCGTCTGCGTTCGCGTCTTTCAGACGTGCCGACAACGCCCAGTATTGAACGTAAGGCAGCAAGATAGAACCTTTGAGGCGCTCCGCATACTTGGGTAGCAATTGGATTTTGCCGGTGCGAAAGGCTTCGCGCGCAGCCAGGAAATCGGCATTGTCATTCGCATATCCAGGCAGCGGCAGCAGCCCCAGGCAAATCACGGCTACGGCAAGCAATACCCGCAAACCTGCGCTCAGGCGCAGCAGATATCGAACACTATTCTGCACAGGCTTAACTCAGAAACAGCTTATACGCCGGATTCTGGCTTTCGTCCCAGTAGCGATAACCCAGCTGATCCAGCGATGCCTGAAAACTCGCCTGATCTTCCGGTGGCACCTGGATGCCCACCAGCACGCGGCCATAATCAGCCCCATGATTGCGGTAGTGGAACAGGCTGATGTTCCAGTGATGGCCGATGCTGTTTAGAAAACGCATTAGTGCGCCGGGACGTTCCGGGAATTCAAAACGATACACCCGCTCGTGCTCGACCTGTGGCGCGTGGCCGCCGACCAGATAGCGCACATGTAGCTTGGCCATTTCGTTATCCGTCAAATCCACTGCAACAAGACCGTTTTCCTTGAGCATGGCAACCAGTTGCGTAGCCTCGTCGCGACTGGCCACCTGCACGCCGGCAAATACGTGGGCGTCGCTGTTATCCGAGTAGCGGTAGTTGAATTCGGTAATATTGCGCGCACCCAGCAGGGTGCAAAACGCCTTGAAGCTGCCGGGTGTCTCGGGAATGGTTACCGCCAGCACGGCCTCGCGCTGCTCGCCCAGCTCGGCACGCTCGGAGATATAACGCAGACGCTCGAAATTCATGTTGGCACCGCTGGCAATTGCCACCAGGGTTTTGTCGGTGGCAGCTTCGCGCGCGCACCACAGCTTGGCACCGGCAATGCTTAATGCACCGGACGGCTCCAGGATGGAACGGGTATCCTCGAATACGTCCTTGATCGCGGCGCAGATGGCGTCATTGTCCACGCGGATGACTTCATCCACATATTGGCTGGCCAGGCGAAAGGTCTCCTCCCCCACCTGCTTTACCGCCACGCCGTCAGCAAACAGCCCGACCTGGCTTAGCAATACCCGTTCATGCTGTTCCAGCGAGCGTGCCATGGCATCGGCATCTTCCGGCTCCACGCCGATCACCTTGATCTCCGGCTTGAGCGTCTTGATATACACGGCCATCCCGGCTATCAATCCGCCGCCGCCTACCGGCACGAACACTGCGTCTATGTGGCCGCCATGCTGGCGCAGAATTTCCATGGCAATCGTACCCTGCCCGGCAATCACGTCCGGGTCGTCGTAGGCATGCACATAGGTGGCGCCACTTTTCTCTGCCAACACACGCGCATGTGCATAAGCCTCGTCATAGGAATCGCCAAACAGCACCACCTTGGCGCCACGTGTCCTGACCGCACCGACCTTGATTTGCGGCGTGGGCAGCGGCATCACGATGGTGGCGCGGCAACCCAGCTTCTGCGCCGCCAGCGCGACGCCCTGGGCATGATTACCGGCAGATGCAGTAATCACCCCCGCTGCCAGTGCCTGTTCGGATAGACCGGAAATCTTGTTGTAAGCCCCGCGCAGCTTGAACGAAAATACCGACTGCAAATCTTCACGCTTCAACCATAGCTGATTACCCATGCGTGTTGACAGATTGGGCGCGCGCTCAAGTGGGGACTCGATGGCAACGTCGTAGACACGGGAGGTGAGGATGCGGATCAGGTAATCGTTTGGCACGTGTGGGGTTGACATGATGCAGCTTTGGACAAGGACAGCGCCCAAGATTAGCAGGCTTTGGGGCGTTTGTGAAAAAAGCGGATTGTGGCTATCCTGCCAGCTTTGCTGTAAATAAGGATCGCATAATGACAATGACGCAGGATCAACTGAAACAGGCCGTCGCACATGCGGCAATTGATTATGTTCCGCAAGGAATTATCGGCGTGGGTACGGGTTCTACCGCCAATTTTTTTATTGATGAACTGGCCACGATAAAAGGCCGATTTGAAGCTGCCGTGGCCAGTTCCGAAGCCACGGCACAGCGTCTGAAAAACCATGGCATTCAAGTACTCGATCTGAATAGCGTGGGCGAACTGGAAATTTATGTGGACGGTGCCGATGAAATCACCCGTCACATGCACATGATCAAGGGCGGGGGCGGTGCGCTTACCCGCGAAAAAATTGTCGCTGCGTGCAGTAAAAAATTCATCTGCCTGGCGGATGGCTCAAAACTGGTGGACGTGCTTGGCAAATTTCCGTTGCCAGTCGAAGTTATTCCCATGGCACGCAGCTACGTCGCACGCGAGTTAATCAAACTGGGTGGCCAGCCGCGACTGCGCGAAGGCTTCACCACCGACAACGGCAATGTGATTCTTGATGTGCACAATCTCGCCATCACGAACCCGGTTGAGCTGGAACAACAAATCAACCAGATCGTGGGCGTGGTCACCAACGGTCTGTTTGCCCAACGCCCTGCCGATGTGCTGCTGCTGGGCACCGCCGACGGGGTCAAAACCATGCGGGGGGGCTAGTCTTCGTTATCGGGATCGGTTTTTTCTGACTCGCGCTTGCCGGTGTCGGGGATGCGATAGCCCTCGGCAGCCCATTGCCCCAAATCAATCAGGCGACAACGTTCCGAGCAAAACGGGCGAAATTTGTTCTGCGCAGTCCATTCCACCAAAGCGCCGCAAGTCGGGCAGGTAACGGTGACAGGCTTTTTCACAGGTTGCAAAAGGTCAGTTCAAACTCGATATCGCTCTCGCACAGGCGTGGGCGGCCTTTACCTAGCGACATGAAGCGAATATTGAGTGCATATTTATTCGCGCTGATTTCTGGCGCACAAGGCAGTTCGGGACGCAGGCTGATGCGCAACATCTGCGCAGTCTTGCCCGCCAGCATTTGCTGATAGGCGCCGGCGAAAGCAATGTGGTGGGCAGGCTTGCCACTCTCGCGCAGCAGTTTGAGCACCACGCTCAAACCATCATAAATCGGCAACATCGGGGTGAGCCATTCATTGATCTCATCCTGTCGGCGTGGCGCGGGCAGGTGCAGCCAGTAATGATACGCTGGCAGGTCAAACTCGCAGGCACCACCGGGAATATTGGTGCGCTGTTTGATCGCCATCAGCCATTCATTGTCGCGCAAGTGCTGACCAAGCTTGCCGGGGATGCCGTGGATATTAGCCATGCAGCGGGCGATTTCGTCTAGCACCTGGTTAAGCCGTTGCTCGGAAATAGCAGGATTGCTGCGCAATAGCTCCAGCCCCTGACGCTGGCGTTCAAGTTCCTGGAGCAGATCGGATTTGAGGTCGGCGCGAGTGGCCACTTCGAGAATTTCAAACAGCGCCAGCAGCGCCGCGTGGTGCTGCCGACTATCTTCCTGGGCAGCAAAATAGCGCACCTTGTCGAACATATCCTCCAGCCGCAGCAGGGTACGCACACGCTCGCTCAAAGGATATTCGTAACAGATCACCGCTGCATCCGGGAAAAATCAAAAGAAAGGATGAAAAGACTCACGACCTGCACGCCTCTAATCTATGAACGAGGGATCAGTACACGCCAACCCGTGTCATTGAAGTATTTAACTGAGTCGATTCTGACTGATAAAGATTGAGTTGGCAAACATTATTCAGGAGAAAGATGAGAACGTTTTCTCAGCTTTTCGCAAGTACAAGATAGGCTTGATGCAGCGCCTTCACCTGCTCGCGCAAATCGTCCAGGCCATCATTATTGACGATAATGTCGTCCGCTTCCGCCAGTCGCAACTTGCGCGGCAGCTGGCTGGCCATGATGGCGCGCACTTGCTCTTCGGTCAGTGCAGCGCGTTGCATGGCGCGCGCGACTTGCAGTCGCTCGTCGCAGTCGACCACCAGCACCCGCTTGACCACCTCCCGGTAGCTGCCTGTTTCCAGCAGCAGCGGCACCACCAGCACGGTATACGGCGCGCCAGACTGCACGATATCCGTCAACGCACGAGCCTGAATCATGGGGTGGAGAATAGCTTCAAGACGCGCTTTGGCAGGGCTATCGGCGAATATCAGCGCGCGCATCGCCGCCCGATTGAGGGCACCATCTGCCGTGACAAATTCGTCACCGAATGCAAGCCGGATTGCCGCCATCGCCGCACCATCTGGAGCAGTCAGCTCATGCGAAATCTCATCAGTATCCACTACGCAGGCGCCAAGTTCGGCAAATAAGCGACTCACAATTGTTTTGCCGGAACCAATGCCGCCGGTCAATCCCACGCACAAAGCCATGCTTAAAAACCAGCCAGGTAAGCCTGCAAGATGGGCTGTCCCCAAAACAGGGCAACCAGTCCGCCGCCCGCCAGATAAGGGCCAAACGGAATCGGTATCGAACGCCCACGTTGCGCCAGAACAATCAGCACAATGCCGACAAGGGCTCCAATAAAGGATGACAGCAGGATAACCAGAGGCAGCATTTTCCAGCCCAGCCAGGCACCGATGGCAGCGAGCAATTTGAAATCGCCATAACCCATGCCCTCTTTACCGGTGACCAGCTTGAACAGCCAATAAATGCTCCATAGCACCATATAGCCCATGATCGCTCCGACTACCGCCTGGTCCAGCGGCACGAATACGCCGCCAAGGTTGAATAGCAGCCCCAGCCACAACAGCGGCAGCGTGATGTCGTCCGGCAGGAGCTGGGTGTCAAAATCGATAAAGGTCAATGCGACCAGCGCCCATACAAAAAGCAAAGCTCCCGCTGCCGCCCAGCCAAAACCGAAATGCCAGGCAGCAAGCGCGGACAACAGGCCGGTAAGCAATTCCACCAGCGGGTAACGCAGGCTGATATGCGCGCTGCAGCCAGCGCACTTGCCACGCAGCCAGACATAACTCAGCACCGGGATGTTTTCCAGCGCGCCAATCAGGTGGCCGCAACTCGGACAGGTGGAACGCGGTACCATCAGGTTGTACGCGGCAACTGACGCCGCATCTTCTCCTCTCAGCGCAGCACACTGGACACCCCAGTCACGTTCCATGATTTTTGGCAGGCGGTAGATGACGACATTCAAAAAACTGCCGACCAGCAGGCCAAGTACGCCACCGAGCATGGCAAACAGCTGTGGGTCCGCGCCCAGCAGCGCGGTGAAAGACAAAGGCATGGCCATAGGCTCCTGGAGTGGCGAAGCCCGGGGTTAACCGACCACGCTGCCCATTTTGAAAATAGGCAAATACATGGCAATTACCATGCCGCCAATCAGCGTACCCAATACCACCATGATGATCGGCTCCATCAGGCTGGAGAGAGAGTCCACCGCGTCGTCCACTTCACGCTCGAAGAAATCCGCCACCTTACCCAGCATTGAATCAAGCGCGCCGGATTCTTCACCAATAGACACCATCTGCTGCACCATGTTGGGGAAAATGCCACTGTTCTGCATGGCTACGGTCAGACTGGTACCAGTACTCACTTCGGCCCGAATCTTTTGCGTTGCCTCATAAAATACATGGTTGCCTGCTGCGCCTGCAACCGACGTCAATGCTTCGACCAGCGGCACACCCGCTGCGAACATGGTGGACAGGGTGCGCGTCCAACGCGCGATGGCTGCTTTCTCAATCAATGGACCGAAAATGGGTAGTTTGAGCATGGTTCTATCCATCACTGCCTGCATTTTTTTGGAACGCTTCCAGGTATAGAAAAAGAACCAGAACCCGCCGCCTATCACACCGAATATCAACCACCAGTAGGCCACAAAAATATCGGATATTTTCATCATGACCAGCGTGGGTGCCGGCAGATCGGCGCCAAAACTGCTGAACAACTCTTTAAAAGCGGGAATCACGAACAGCATGATGACCGCAGTAATGATAAACGCCACCACCAGCACTGCTGACGGGTAAAACAGGGCAGACTTGATTTTGCCTTTGATGGCGAGGATTTTTTCCTTGTAAGTAGCCAACCGGTCGAGCACGCTGTCCAGAATACCAGCCTGCTCACCCGCATTCACCAGATTGATATAAAGTTGGTCAAAATACAAAGGATGTTTGGCGAATGCCTGGCTCATGCTGCTGCCGGTTTCAATATTGCTTTTAATGTCAATCAGGAGTTTTTGTACGGCAGGATTGGCGTGCCCGCGCGACACAATATCAAACGATTGCAGCAGCGGCACGCCCGATTTCATCATTGTGGCAAGCTGGCGAGTAAACAGTGCCACATCTTTTTCGGTGATTTTCTTGCTGCGCCCAAAACTACTCTGTTTCTTAACCTTGGTGACGGTAATACCCTGGCGGCGCAGGGTTGCATTGACCACCGCCTCGCCACCGGCGTTCATTTCACCTTTGACTTTTTTGCCTTTTTTGTCCACACCCTCCCACACGAACGGGACATCTTTTTTAAGTGTTGCTGTGGTTTTTGCTACTGCCATATCGGGCTCCGCGTACCAGCTAGAGATAAATTCAGATTTATATCCGGGAATTTCATAAATTCGCGTGCCTGATTAAATAAAATCAGAACGGCACGCCAACCAATTTGTTATGGAATATCCGGGTTAAGTCTTTAACGACCGGTTATACCCTAACTTTATTTATCTATTCATTGGTTACGGCTTCAACCTCTTCCAGCGAAGTCATTCCGGCTTTGACTTTGAGCAATCCAGCCTGACGCAAATCGCGCACGCCCTCGCGTCGCGCCTGATCGGCAATATCGATGGCGTTGCCGTTTTTCATTATGATGCGGGTCATTTCTTCAGTAATCGGCATTACCTGGTAGATGCCTACCCGCCCCTTGTAGCCGGTATTTTTGCATAGCTCGCAACCCACCGCATGATACGGCTGCCAACTACCGTCCAGATCCTCTTCCTTGAAGCCGGCGCGTAGCAGCGCCTCCCTGGGAATGGTGGCCGGCTGCTTGCAGCTGCACAGTCGCCGCGCCAGACGCTGAGCGGTAATCATGATCACGCTGGAAGCGATATTGAATGGTGCTACGCCCATGTTCATCAGGCGTGTGAGCGTGGAAGGCGCGTCGTTGGTGTGCAGGGTGGACAGCACCATATGCCCGGTTTGTGCCGCCTTGATGGAAATATCCGCAGTTTCCAGGTCGCGGATCTCGCCCACCATGATGACGTCCGGATCCTGGCGCAGGAAGGCACGCAGCGCGGCCGCAAAAGTCAGCCCGGCCTTGTCGTTGACGTTGACCTGATTGATGCCGGGCAAGTTGATTTCAGCCGGATCTTCAGCCGTTGAGATGTTGACCCCCGGCTTGTTGAGTATATTCAGACAGGTGTAGAGCGACACAGTTTTGCCGCTACCGGTGGGGCCGGTTACCAGCACCATGCCGTAGGGGCGCTGTACGGCATTGAGCAATAACTCTCTTTGATCCGGGTCGTAGCCCAGTGCATCGATACCAAGCTGTGCGCTGGCCGGATCGAGAATGCGCATCACGATTTTTTCGCCATACAATGTGGGCAACGAACTCACCCGGAAATCAATGGCGCGGTTCTTGGACAGCACCAGCTTCATGCGCCCGTCCTGCGGCACACGCTTTTCGGCAATATCGAGCTTGGAGATCACCTTGATGCGCGAGGAGATTTTTTCCTTGATGGCGATCGGCGGCTGTGCAACTTCATAAAGCTGCCCATCGAGGCGGTAGCGAATGCGATAAAACTTCTCGAATGGCTCAAAGTGAATATCGGATACACCGGTGTTGATCGCATCCAGCAGGATTTTTTGCAGGTAACGGACGATGGGCGCATCGTCAATATCCATGGTGGCTGCTTCGTCCACCTTGGCCAGTGCATCGTCGTCGGTAAACTCCAGATCGATATCTTCACTATCGAGGTTGTCCAGCACGCTGCCAGTGCCCTCGGCGAACTGTTCGATCAGCTTGCCGAGTTTGTCATCCTCCACGACTACAATATCCACACCCAAGTTGGTCTGGAACTTGACCTCATCAATGGCCAGCAGATTGGTAGGATCAGATACGGCAACCGACAGCCGGTTGCCGCGTTGATAGAGGGCAAGCACACGACGCTTCTGCACCAGCTTGGGATCGAGCAGACTTTTCGGCAAGACCTCATGATCAAGCGCCATCAGATCAAAATACGGGAAACCAAATTGCGCAGCAGCAAATTCGGCAATCTGTACTGGCTTGATTTTTTTGACGCTGATCAGTTGAGTAACGAACCCCTCACCCATGCTTGCGGCCTGCTTGGCCAATGCCTCCGCCTCAGACTCGGTGAGCCATTTTTCGTGGACCAGCGCACGCGCCAAGCCGGTCAGGCCGGAATTTGCAAGGGTAGCAGCCATACTTTAAATATCTCGAGAAAAAACAAGGTCAGTTAATGCAGTTTGCGCAAATAGTGCGCTGCTGACCCTGATTTGTAAAGAATATTGGCTAGCCATTTGTCGCGTCCGCATTACCCGCAATCGGGAAAATGCGCGCTACTTTGACTGCACGTTCCTGTACCTGAACAATTTCGACTGCATAACCTCCAATCTTGAGGGTGGTACCCGGCTCGGGAATATCCTCCAGATGCTCCAGTACCAGACCGTTCAGGGTTTTCGGGCCTTCCAGTGGCAGGTGCAGCCCCAGCTTGCGGTTGATGCTACGTACCAGACTGGCGCCTTCCACCAGCCAGCTCCCGTCCGGCTGAATGATAAAACCCGACAATTGCGCGGGCGCCTGGGTGGTGAATTCGCCGACAATTTCTTCGAGAATATCTTCCAATGTAACCAGCCCCATCAGCTCACCGTATTCGTCCACCACCAGCCCAACGCGGCGCTGGTTTTCCTGAAAATGGCGCAATTGGGTAAACAGCGGCGTACCCGACGGAATGAAATACGCTTCCTGGCGGCTCTGCATCAATGCCTCGGCGTCGAGCTCGCCACTGCGCATGTGATACGCAGCATCGCGCACGTGCAACATGCCGACAATATCATCCAGATGTCCGCGATACAGCGGCAACCGGGTATGGTGGCTGGTAGACAGCTGGCGTAGCAGGGTGTCTGTGTCGGCCTCCATGTCGATCGCCTCCATCTGACTCCGCGGGGTCATCACGTCATCCACGGTGATTTCTTCCAGATCCAGCAGATTAAGCAATATGCCGCGATGGGTCGAAGGCAGCAGCTTTCCCGATTCCAGCACCAAGGTACGCAACTCTTCGATACCCAGAACGCTGTCCTGACTTTCCCCGGATGGCCGCAGTCGCAGCAGGCGCAGCAAGCCCTGCACAAACAGGTTTATAAACCACACCACCGGATAGGCAAACTTGAGCAGCGGGGCAAGCACAAAGCTGGCGGCAAAGGCGATTTTTTCCGGATAGGTCGCGCCGATTACCTTTGGCGTCACCTCGCTGAACACCAGGATGACGAAAGTCACCGCCAATGTTGCCATGCCCAGCGCCAGCTCGCCCTGACCGAATACGCGAATGGTAATCACTGTGACCAACGTGGCGGCAGCCGCGTTGACCAAGTTATTACCCAGCAAAATCACCCCCAGAAGCTTGTCGGTATTAGCCAGCAAGCTGGCTGTGCGCTTTGCACCACGGTGGCCATGCCGAGTCAGGTGACGCAGCCGATAACGGTTGATCGCCATCATGCTGGTCTCGGAAGTGGAAAAAAATGCTGAGATAAGCAGCAAGACTACCAGCGCTGCCAGGAGCGCACTAATCGGTATGTCGTTCAAACGGGGCGTGAATCAAAATGAAAAGATAGGCAAAGTTTAGAGTCTGGACGGCGGCTGTCAAGTCTGGGCGAATTAACGATGCAACAAAATTTCCAGCACAAACTTGCTGCCAATATAGGCCAGCACCAGCATCACAAAACCTGCCAGCGTCCAGCGGATAGCGATGCGTCCGCGCCAGCCCCACAGACGACGGCCACTCAGCAGCGCGGCATATACTAGCCACGACAGAATGGCAAATATGGTTTTGTGGTTGAACTGCATTGGCTCGTGAAACAGCTCTTCCGAAAACAGCATCCCGCTCACCAGTGTCAAGGTCAGCAATACAAAACCCACGCCGATGATGCGAAACAGCAGGCTTTCCAGTGTGAGCAAAGGCGGCAGATTGGCGACCACCCCCGGCTGGATGACGTTATGCAAACGCTTTTCCACCACCGCCATCAGCGCGGCGTGGAGTGCGGCGATGGTGAACAGACTGTAAGCCAGCAGCGCAATGAACAAGTGCACCCGAAACGCCAGCAGCCCGGTATTACCCAGTACATGCGTCGAAGGCAACGCCAATGGGGCAAGCACTGCCACTGCTGCCAGCAACGCCAGCGGTGCCTGCAAAACCTCGAGCCGATAGCGGAAACTGCCCAGCCAGTAAATCAGTCCGGCCAGCCAGATGATGGCAGACAGTGCATTACCCACCCCCAGATTGAGTCCGGCCGGATTCGCCACGGTATCAATCAGCAGCAGCAAATGCAGTGCCAGCGCGGGCAAGGGCAGCATTTTTTCCCATGCCACGCCGGGCTGCACACTGCGCCAGCGGGTATGCCAATAATGCCAGCCTGCCAAGGCATACAACAAGCTGACCAGTGGATAGAACAAGGCAAGGTTCATCTGGGTTAGAATAGAAAAAAACAGCATAAGTCTACACCAACAGCGCCACTTTGGCCGCCACCGGAACACATCCCATGCTTGATAATCTGACCACCCGCCTATCCTCCGTCATCAAAAACTTGCGCGGCCAGGCACGGCTCACCGAAACCAATATTCAGGATGCGTTGCGCGAAGTACGCATGGCGCTGCTGGAAGCCGACGTCGCCCTGCCTGTAGTCAAGGATTTCATCGCCCAGGTCAGGGAAAAGGCGCTTGGCGTGGAAGTATTGCAAAGCCTTACCCCCGGCCAGGCCTTGATTGGTGTAGTGCACGATGAACTTACCCGTCTCATGGGCGAGCATAACGCCGCGCTGAATCTGGCCACCACGCCACCCGCCGTGATCCTGATGGCGGGGCTACAAGGATCCGGCAAAACCACCAGTAGCGGCAAACTGGCCAAGCTGCTCAAGGAGCAGATGAAGAAAAAAGTCCTGCTGGTGAGTTGTGACGTCTATCGCCCCGCCGCCATCGAACAGCTCAAAACCCTGGCCGGGCAACTCGAGGTGGATTTTTTCCCTGCCGGCAGCGAACAAAAACCGCTGGACATCGCGCTGGCTGCACAGGATTACGCCAAAAAACACTTCCACGACGTACTCATCGTCGACACCGCCGGACGACTTGGTATCGACCAGGCCATGATGGATGAAATTCGCGCGCTACATGACGCTGTCAAGCCCATCGAAACCCTGTTCGTGGTAGATGCCATGCAGGGTCAGGACGCCGTCAACACCGCACGTGCCTTCAACGACACGCTGCCACTCACCGGTATCATTCTCACCAAGCTGGACGGCGACTCGCGTGGCGGCGCAGCGCTGTCGGTGCGTCACATTACCGGCAAGCCGATCAAGTTTGTCGGTATCGGCGAAAAACTCACCGGACTGGAAGCTTTCCACCCCGAGCGCATGGCCTCGCGCGTGCTGGGCATGGGCGACGTGCTCTCGCTGATCGAGGAAGCCCAGCGTGGCGTCGATCACGCCGAAGCCAAAAAACTCGCTGACAAGGTCAAATCCGGCAAGAATTTCGACCTCGAAGACTTCAAGGCGCAAATCACCCAGATGCGCAAAATGGGCGGTCTCTCGGCCATGATGGACAAACTGCCGGGCGCCGCAGGCGCTGCCCTGCCGGCTGGCGCGGACGAAAAGGCCATGAACCGCGTCGAAGGCATCATCAATTCCATGACTCCAGCCGAGCGCCGCAAGCCCGAGTTGCTCAAAGCCTCACGCAAACGCCGCATCGCTGCCGGTGCGGGGGTTCAGGTGCAGGAGGTCAACCGCCTGCTCAAGCAGTTCGAGCAAGCACAAAAAATGATGAAAATGATGTCCAAAGGCGGGCTTGCCAAAATGATGCGTGGCATGAAAGGCATGATGCCGGGAATGTAGGCTTGCAGACACAACTTGTCAGCGCTGCGATTTTCCTCGTATAATCACGCTCTTTTTAATTTCAATTGGTTAGGCACTCACGATGGTTATTATTCGTCTTGCCCGCGGTGGCGCCAAAAACCGCCCCTTCTATAACGTGGTGGTGGCTGATTCGCGCAATCGCCGCGATGGCCGCTTTATCGAGCGCGTTGGTTTTTACAATCCGGTTGCCAAAGAAGGCACCGAAGGTCTGCGCCTGAGCCTGGATCGCGTGACCCATTGGCAGTCTCAGGGCGCGCAGGTGTCCGACGCCGTTGCCAAGCTGGTCAAACGTGAAAGCGCCAAAGTCGCTGGATAATCTGGTAGTGATGGGGCGCATCGCTGCACCCTATGGCATCAAGGGCTGGGTCAAGATCCAGACCTTCAGCGAGTCGGTAGACACACTCGCAGATTATCCCGAATGGCAGATCGGCCGTGCTGGTAACTGGCGCTCAGTCCGTGTGGTAAACACGCGCCTGCACACCAACACACTGGTCGCCGAACTGGAAGGCATTGCTGACCGTGATGATGCGCTGGCACTGAAGGGCAGCGAAATCGCCATACCCCGCGAAACGCTGCCTCCGGCACCGGAAAATGAATACTACTGGTCGGATTTGATTGGCCTGGATGTCACCAATACTCAAGGTGTCGCGTTCGGCAAGGTCAAGGAATTGCTGGAGTCCGGCGCGCATGACGTGCTGGTAGTCAGCGGCGAGCGCGAACGGCTAATTCCATTTGTCGGTCAGATTGTGAAAGCGGTCGATCTCGCAGCCGGGACACTGGAAGTGGATTGGGAAGCCGACTACTGATGGCACTGCAGATCGACGTGGTGACGCTATTCCCGCCGATGTTTGCTGCGCTTAGCGAGTACGGCATCAGCAGTCGCGCTTTCGCGCGCGGCCAGGCCAGTTTGCATCTGTGGAATCCGCGTGATTTCACCGAGGACAACTATCGCACTGTGGACGACCGCCCCTACGGCGGCGGCCCTGGCATGGTCATGCTGGCAGCGCCGCTCGATGCGGCGCTCGACGCCGCCGAAGCACGCCAGCGTGAAGCCGGGGTGACAGCTCCCCGGGTGATTTATCTGTCGCCGCAGGGACGCACGCTGGATCACGCACTGGTGATGAAGCTGGCGACACGCCCCGGCCTGATTTTGTTGGCCGGGCGTTACGAGGGCATAGACCAGCGGTTGCTGGATAGCCGCGTGCATGAATCGGTTTCCATCGGCGATTATGTGCTGTCCGGTGGCGAACTGGCAGCGATGGTGGTCATAGATAGCGTGGTGCGGCAACTGCCCGGTGTGCTGGGGGATGCGGAATCGGCGGTGCAGGATTCGTTTGTCAACGGCCTGCTTGATTGTCCGCACTACACTCGCCCCGAGGTTTATCGGGGCATACCGGTACCGGCAGTGCTGACGGGCGGCAATCACGCCAGTATTACACGCTGGCGCTTGAAACAGGCGCTCGGTGCAACCTGGCAGCAACGCCCGGATTTGCTGGAACAACGGGGCATGAGCCCGATTGAGATTGCCCTGCTTGAAGAATTCAGGCAGGAAACGCAAGCGGCTGGCAACAGTACGCAATAAAAAAACCCGGGTGTCAGGCGGCGGCCTGCTCCACCCGGCTGAGCCTAAGGCTCGAACTTTTTTGACTAGGAGAAACGCAATGAACCTGATCCAGCAACTTGAACAAGAAGAAATCGCCCGTCTGGGCAAGACCGTCCCCGATTTCGCACCCGGCGACACCGTCGTGGTGCAGGTCAAAGTAAAGGAAGGCACACGCGAGCGTCTGCAGGCCTATGAGGGCATCGTCATTGCCAAACGCAACCGCGGCCTCAATTCCTCTTTCATCGTGCGCAAAATTTCCGCCGGCGAGGGCGTGGAGCGTACCTTCCAGACCCACTCACCGCTGGTCGCCGCGATTGAAGTCAAGCGCCGCGGTGATGTGCGCCGTGCCAAACTGTACTACCTGCGTGAGCGTTCCGGAAAATCCGCGCGCATCAAGGAAAAGCTGCCAACCAGCAAGCGCAAGGCACAAGCGACAGCTTAATCGACACTATGTTGTTGCAAAAAAATGGCAAGTCTTACGACTTGCCATTTTTTGTTTGCAATATGCGATTTGGCGCTAGAATTCAGCCATGAAAATCCGCACGATTCAATCACATTACCAAGCCGTGCTGCCCACCCCATTCGGCTGTATCGGCATAGTACTGGCCAATGAAAAACTTCACGGCATCGATTTTTTGCCTGCCGATTACCTTTTACAAGCCCCCGATTCACCCTTGGCACACCGCGTCGCCGCAGCCTTGAATCAGTATTTTGATGACCCCGGCAGCAGTTTTGACCTGCCGCTGGCAATCCTCGGTACAGCGCATCAAGTCAAGGTATGGCGCGCGCTGACTGCGATCCCGCCCGGCCATACCACCACTTACGGACAGCTCGCGCATTTTCTGGATTCGAGTCCGCGCGCCGTGGGCCAGGCCTGTGGCGCCAATCCGCTGCCCATTATTATCCCCTGCCACCGCGTGGTGGCAGCGAACGGGCGCGGCGGCTTCATGCATCAGGTTAGCGGCGCTCCATTAACCTATAAAGACTGGTTACTCAGGCATGAATCCCGCATCACAGCAGGCGCTTGACAGCTTTTGCGACCTGCTGTGGCTGGAGGATGGACTTTCCCCCAACACGCTGCAAAGCTACCGACGCGACCTGACGCAGTTCTCAGACTGGCTGGAGGCACTGCGCAGCACGCTGTTGCTGGACGCCAGCCAAGCGGATATCGAGGCCTATCTGCAATACCGTTTTTCGCGTAAGACCAGCCCGCGCAGCACTGCGCGTCTGCTCTCCGCGCTGAAGCGCTTTTATCGGCTGGCGCTGCGCGATGGCCGTATCGCGCTGGATCCGACACTGAAAATCGACACTCCCAAGCTGCCGCGCTCGCTGCCCAAGAGCTTGTCGGAAGCCGACGTGGATAGGCTGTTGATAGCACCGGATACGACAGAGCCACTCGGACTACGCGACAAGGCCATGCTGGAAATCCTCTACGCCAGCGGCCTGCGCGTCTCCGAACTGGTGACCCTGAAAGTGGCCAATGTGAGCCTGGACATGGGCGTGCTGAGCGTGATGGGCAAAGGCGGCAAGGAGCGTATGGTACCGCTGGGTGAAGAGGCGCTGCTCTGGCTGTCGCGCTATCTGGCTGACGCACGCCCGCAGATATTGGCAGGCACGATCAGCGATGCACTGTTTGTCACCCGGCGCGGCGCGGCCATGACGCGCCAGGCGTTCTGGTACCTCATCAAGCGCCGTGCGCTACAAGCCGGGCTGGCGCGCCTGCCTTCGCCCCACGTTTTACGTCATGCCTTCGCCACGCATCTGCTCAACCATGGTGCGGATTTGCGCGTGGTACAGATGCTCCTCGGCCACGCGGATATTTCGACCACGCAAATTTACACGCACGTCGCACGCGAGCGCCTGAAACAACTGCACGCCAAGCATCACCCGCGCGGTTAATTCAGCACACTGTCTGCAATGACGCATTACTCACCCGCGCTGACCGCGCCTGATGGTGGCTGCCCTGGTCACGGATACCCCGACCCAGGATGCTACAAATTCATTGCGTATCAATTGTGCAACATGTTCTGCCAACACCTCCGCCCAGGAAGGGCGCAGTGCAGCGACCTGGCATAGCCAACGGCATCCGCCGCATTGTCGGTTTCACCGGCACAACTAATACGCAGGCCGATTTCCAGGTCGAACCATGCCGGCTGAGGCACTTTGCGTTCCCGCGCGTAAATACCGATAATGAGCTCGACGCCGGAATCCCTGAGAAACAGAATATCCGTGCATAGATGTCAAAACGCGAAAATCGTAAATCTTGAGTGGAACCCCTGATGTTCATTTCATTTTTCATCGTACCGGCTTACCTGATCGGCTCGCTATCCTTCGCAGTCATCGTCAGCCGTCTATTCGGCCTGCCTGACCCGCGCAAGCACGGCTCGGGTAATCCGGGTGCGACCAACATGCTGCGCACCGGACGCAAGTCTGCGGCGGCGCTGACCCTCATCGGCGACATGGCAAAAGGCTGGCTGGCGGTCCATCTGGCGCGTTATTTTGGCGCCCAATACGACATGGAAATGATCGCGACTTACAGCGCTGCGGTAGCCGTGTTTCTCGGACACTTGTATCCGGTATTTTTCGGCTTCAAGGGGGGTAAGGGAGTGGCCACAGCGCTGGGTATACTACTCGCGATTTCGCCGTGGCTGGGTTTAGCGACGCTGGCCAGCTGGCTGATCGTGTTTTCCCTCACCCGCATCTCGTCACTGGCCGCCCTCACTGCTGCCACACTGGCGCCCATACTCGGGGCATACTTAATCGGCGGCGCTCTGCCTGTGGCCGCGTTATGCATCATCAGTGCGCTGATTTTTTGGCGCCACCGTGCCAATATCCGCCGCCTGCTGGCTGGTGAAGAAGGGCGCTTCGCCAAACCCGCGGATACCCCTTCCGAATAAGCCGAGACAGCCATGGCCTGGTTTGAAAAAGAAATCAACTACGCGCGCGAGAGTCTGACCCAGGTCTCGAAAGAGAGTATCGAGCTGGCGGGCGACAAACTGGGCAGCGTGGTCAAGGAAGGTGCAGCCAGCGTCGGTGCGGAATTACGCGACGTGGTCGTGGGCGCCAGCCAGGAAATTGACGCCAAACTCGACAAGATTTCCGCCGAATTGCATAACCAGCGCCAGTTCACCAAGGACGACGTGCGCGAATTGGTAGACTATGCTGCTGATCGTCTGGGCACCGTGCTGGATGAACGCATGGCGGTGGCCAAGCGCGAAATCTCTGCGCTGGTACAAGACAAGGTGGAATACTTCAAGCTGGAAGTAGACAGCTTTTTCATCCAGCGCCAGAAGGATTTGTCGCGCGAGCGGCGGCGACTGTTTTTTAATGTGCTCATCGCGGTAAGCGCCTCCATCCTGGTGGGCTTCGTGTCATGGCTATACCAGCACTTTGTGGCAGGCAGCATTGACTTGTTTGGCGTGTTTCGCATTGTATTCGCCTCGCTCACTGGCGGCTATGCGGTATATTTGTTGGTGCGACTGGCGTTGCGCTGGCGACGCATGTCGGAGCACCGCAAGGATGTCATGTTCCTTGCCATGCGCTATTGGGGAGTGTTACGTCCGCAGAGCGTGTTTTCCACCCTGTTATTAATCTGCGTGCTGGCGCTGTTGTTCGGCCTGGTTTTGTTCCCTGAGGTGCTGGAGCAACTGCCGGGCGGCAAGCTGTTGCTCGACTGGGTGCACGGCATGGCACCGCATCTTAAGCGATGACGGTGCCAGGATGATTATGAGGGGGCCGGGATTTCCTGCAAGTCCCAGCGCGGCCGCACCGTAAACACACCCGCCGTGCGTCCGCCATGCACCAGGCGCATCGCTCCGGCAAAGGCAATCATTGCGCCGTTATCGGTACAAAACTCCAAACGCGGGAAAAACACCGTACCGCCCAATTTTCTAACGCCTGCGTTCAATGCCTCGCGCAACTGCCGGTTGGCACCCACACCACCGGCTACCACAAGCCGCCTGGATTGGGTTTGCTTGAGCGCCGCCAGCGATTTGGTCGTCAGCACCTCGGCCATGGCAAGCTGAAACGCAGCAGCGATGTCGGCACGGTCAGCGGGATCGGGCTTTTTTTGCTTGAGCGTGAGTACCGCGGTTTTTAATCCGCTGAAACTGAAATTGAGGTCGCCCGAATGCAACATCGGACGCGGCAGCTTGAAACGATACGGGTCGCCGGTCTCCGCCAGCGCTGATAGCGCCGCCCCGCCCGGATAGCCCAAACCAAGCAGTTGCGCGGTCTTGTCGAAAGCCTCGCCAGCGGCGTCATCCAGGGTGTCTCCCAGCGTGGTGTAACGCCCTACGCCGTCGACCTGCATCAATTGTGTATGTCCGCCCGATACCAGCAGCGCCACAAACGGGAATTGCGGCGGCGTGTCGGAAATCAGCGCCGAGAGCAAATGCCCCTCCAGGTGATGCACCCCCAGCACCGGCACCCCCAGCGCCACGCCCAGCGCATGGGCGATGCCGGCACCCACCAGCAGCGCGCCGGCCAGACCGGGGCCTTCGGTATAGGCAATCGCGTCAATGTCGGCCAGCGTGCACTCAGCCTGTGCCAGCACCTGGCGGGTCAGCGGTAGCGCACGCCGGATATGGTCGCGTGAGGCGAGCTCGGGCACCACACCGCCATATTCTGCGTGCATGGCAACCTGAGAATGCAACGCGTGCGCCAGCAAGCCGCCAGCGGTATCGTATAAAGCGATACCGGTTTCGTCGCAGGAAGATTCAATTCCAAGAATAAGCATGGGCAGGAGTTTAGTCGCACCACACGAACAGGACAATGCACACTCTTGAAAAAAACGGTTTTTCAGTTATAATTGAGGTTTTTTCCGTCCCTGGAGACAAGATTACATGCCGAACATTCGCGTCAAGGAAAACGAGCCTTTTGAAGTTGCCATGCGTCGTTTCAAGCGCACCGTTGAGAAAACCGGTCTATTGACCGAACTGCGCGCACGCGAGTTCTACGAAAAGCCCACCGCCGAGCGCAAGCGCAAGCTGGCCGCCGCGGTCAAGCGTCACTTCAAACGCATCCGCAGTCAGACCCTGCCACCCAAGATGTATTAATCATTAAACCGGGCTCTTTCCAGCCCGTTATGGTTATGAGTCTCAAAGCACGCATCACCGAAGACATGAAAACCGCCATGCGCGCCAAAGATACGGCACGTCTGGGGGCAATTCGGTTGTTGCTCGCCGCGATCAAGCAACGTGAGGTGGATGAGCGTATCGAACTTGATAATGCACAAATCATCGCCGTGATCGACAAAATGCTAAAGCAGCGCCGGGATTCGATTACCCAGTTTGAAGCTGCCGGACGTCAAGAGCTGGCGGACATCGAAAAATTCGAAATCGATGTGCTGCAAGCTTACATGCCTCAAGCCGCCACCGCTGAAGAAATAGATAGCCTGATCACCCAGGCCATTACGAGTACCGGCGCTGCCGGCATCAAGGATATGGGCAAGGTGATGGCGCTTCTGAAAACACAACTCGCCGGGCGCGCAGACATGGCGCAAGTTTCCACCCACATCAAAGCCAAGCTGGCGGGCTGATTGCCCGCCGCGTAGCGGCGTTGTTACGTCACCACCCCGAGGGAACAAGATGATCCCGCAGGATTTTATCCAGACGCTGCTGAACCGCGTGGATATCGTGGAGGTGATCGATCGCCGTGTGCCGTTAAAAAAAGCCGGTGCCAACTATCAGGCGTGTTGCCCGTTTCATAACGAAAAATCCCCTTCTTTCACCGTCTCGCCCACCAAGCAGTTCTATCATTGCTTTGGTTGTGGCGCCCACGGCACCGCCATTGGTTTTTTGATGGAATACGCCGGGCTGGGCTATGTGGACGCCATCAAGGAACTGGCTGGCCAAACAGGCCTGAGCATACCGGAGGGCCCTGCCGTCAATCCGGAACGCGCCAAGCAGGCTGCCAGCCTGCTCGAAATCATGCAGCGCGCCGCACAGTTTTATCGCCTGCAACTCAAGCAAACACCGCGCGCAATTGACTACCTCAAGAAACGCGGCTTGACGGGCGAAATCGCTGCCCGCTTCGGTCTCGGCTATGCCCCGGCCGGCTGGCAAAATCTCGAAGCGATATATGACCATTATGCCGACCCTGCGCTGGCCGAAGCCGGGCTGGTGATCGTTAACGACGCCGGGCAACGTTATGACCGTTTTCGCGACCGCATCATGTTCCCGATTATCGGGCAACGCGGGGATGTCATCGGCTTTGGCGGCCGCGTGCTCGACGCAGGTGAGCCCAAGTACATGAATTCACCGGAAACGCCGCTATTCCAGAAGGGTAATGAGCTGTATGGCCTGTTCCAGGCACGCCGCGCAATCCGCGATGCGGGACGCGTGATTGTGGTCGAAGGTTATATGGACGTGGTAGCACTGGCCCAGCACGGAGTAGAGTATGCCGTCGCCACCCTGGGCACCGCCACCAGCGCAACGCACGTGCAAAAACTGTTGCGCCATACAGATGAGCTTGTGTTCTGCTTTGATGGTGACGCCGCCGGACGGCACGCTGCCTGGCGCGCACTGGAAAACAGCCTGGCCATACTGGGTGATGGCAGTCGTGTCGGTTTTTTGTTTCTGGCGCCAGAACACGATCCGGACAGCTATATTCGCGCATTCGGCAAGGCCGCCTTCGAAGCGCTGCTGACCGGCGAGGTGGTGCCACTTTCCGCTTATCTGTTCAAGGAGCTGGCATCCCAGCATGACCTGGCCAGCAGTGAAGGGCGCAGCGCATTTTTGCAGGCCGCGCACCCCCTGTTAAGTCAGGTACGCGCACCCGCCTTGGCGCTCATGCTGCGCAAACGCTGCGCCGAACTGGCAAATCTGCAGCTATCTGAACTCGACAACTTGTGGCAGATCAAATCCCGGCAATTCAATCCGGCACGTGCACCGGCCCGCGCCCCGCGCCAGGCACCCGCCTCCATATGGCACTGGCTGCTGCGAGCAATTCTATTTATGCCTAGCCTGGCGCGGGAACTAGATGCCAGTTTGATTGCCTCATCTGACCCTGATGCAGACGCGCTACGCGCCGTGCTTGAATTGCTGCGCACTCATCCCAATTTAGGCACTGCGAGCGTAGTAGACCATTTTCGCGAGAATGCTTTGGCCTCCATCCTGCAACGCGCCAGCGCGGAGATAATGGGCTGGGCAGCCGATCTCGACATTAGCGCAGAATTTGTCGACGCCTGCAATCAGGCGCGCATGCAACTCGACAAACAGCAGGGCGCGCGCGTAACCGACAAACCCATCAGCGCGTTGAGCGAAACCGAAAAAGCAGCGTTGCGACAATTGGTTAATGGCAGGCAGTCAGTGGAAAAATGAGCGATTAGGCTCGAACAAAGGTATAATTATCAGTTTTTTTGATGCACCAAATTTTAATGGACCAAGACATATGGCAAACGATCACGAAAAAGGAGAGGTAAAAACGGTAGATATTGAAGCCCGGCGCACACGCCTGAAGAATCTGATTGTGCTCGGCAAGGAGCGCGGCTACCTTACGTACGCCGAGATCAACGACCATTTGCCGGATGACATGCTGGATGCCGAACAGATCGAGGGCGTCATCGGCATGATCAATGACATGGGCATCCAGGTCTATGACGAAGCGCCTGATGCCGAGACCCTGTTGATGTCCGACGCCGCCCCGGCGGTGGCCGATGAGGACGTGGTAGCCGAGGCCGAGGCTGCGTTATCTACCGTGGATTCAGAGTTTGGCCGCACCACTGACCCGGTGCGCATGTACATGCGCGAGATGGGCTCGGTGGAACTGCTCACGCGCGAAGGCGAAATCGAAATCGCCAAGCGCATTGAAGACGGCTTGAAGCATATGATTCAGGCCATCTCCGCCTGCCCCACCACGATTCAGGAGATCCTGACACTGGTGGATAAAGTTGAGCGTGAGGAAATTCGCATTGACGATTTCGTAGACGGTGTCGTAGTAGAAGAACTCGAAGCGATCGCCAGCGAGCCCGAGGCTGACATCAGCGAAACCGAAGAGGAACTCGACGAAGATGCCGAGGAAGATGACGGTAGCGCGCTGGCTGCGGCCAATCTGGCTCAACTCAAGATCGACGCCATGGCGCACTTTGAAGTCATCCGCAAGGTATTCAAGCGGATACAGGCCGCGTTGAAGAAAAACGGCTTTGGCAGCCCGCAATACCTGCAACTGCAGGAAGAACTCTCTGCTGAGTTGATGAATATTCGCTTTTCTGCCAAGCAAGTCGAGGCGCTATGCGAAGGCGTGCGCAATCTGGTGGAAGAAGTACGCAGCCACGAGCGTGACATCATGGAATTCGCCGTGAACAAATCAGGCATGCCGCGCGCACACTTCATCAAGGTGTTTCCTGGCAATGAAAGCAATCTGGACTGGGTTACCAAGGAAATCAGCTCGAAAAAGGCTTATGCAGAGGGTTTGACACGCCACCAGCATACTATCGTCGAACGCCAGCAACGCCTGATTGCGCTGCAGGAAAAAGTTGGCATTCCGATCAAGGACCTGAAGGAAATCAATCGCCAGATGTCCACGGGCGAAGCGCGCGCGCGCCGCGCCAAACGTGAAATGATCGAGGCCAACCTGCGCCTGGTGATTTCCATTGCAAAAAAATACACCAACCGTGGCCTGCAATTCCTGGACCTGATTCAGGAAGGCAACATCGGCCTGATGAAAGCCGTGGACAAATTCGAATACCGGCGCGGCTACAAGTTCTCGACCTACGCCACCTGGTGGATTCGTCAGGCCATCACCCGCTCTATCGCGGATCAGGCACGCACCATTCGTATTCCGGTGCATATGATCGAAACCATTAACAAGATGAACCGTATCTCGCGCCAGATTCTTCAGGAGACCGGCAAGGAACCCGACCCGGAATTGCTGGCTGAAAAAATGGAAATGACCGAGGAGAAGATCCGCAAGATACTCAAAATCTCCAAAGAGCCCATTTCCATGGAAACCCCTATCGGCGACGACGAGGATTCCCATCTGGGCGATTTCATCGAAGACACCGCCACACTGGCGCCGATAGACGCCGCCGTTTACGGTAGCCTGCAGGAAGTGACCAAGGATATTCTCGACGGCCTGACTCAGCGCGAAGCCAAAGTGCTGCGCATGCGCTTCGGCATCGAGATGAATACCGACCACACTCTGGAAGAAGTCGGCAAACAGTTCGACGTTACCCGTGAGCGTATCCGCCAGATCGAAGCCAAAGCGCTACGTAAACTGCGTCACCCGTCGCGCTCTGACCGTCTCAAGAGCTTCATCGACAGCAACGGTAATGCCTGAGCGCCAGCAGGCCACCGGGGACAACCCCGGTGGCCTGCTGCGTAGCGCAGCAAGGCAGCCAATGGTATAGTTCGCCTCGCTTTCGGGTCTGTAGCTCAGCTGGTTAGAGCAGGGGACTCATAATCCCTTGGTCCACGGTTCAAGTCCGTGCAGACCCACCAAGTAAAATCAACAGGTTATGAGAAATCATGACCTGTTTTTTATTGACGTTGCGCATCCCATGTGCAAAAGTTTTGCACATGGGCCGTTTTTTCGGGAGAAATGTGCAATGTCAGTATTCGAAATCGGTAAGGACCGCTACCGCGTCCAGGTGCGCCGCAAGGGGTTTCCCGCGTACGACCAGGTTTTTGCTACCCGTCAACTTGCGGAAGCTGCTCAAGCGAGAGTCATGGGAGAACAGAAGCTGGTTTTGAAACCCGGCGATATCACGCTCAACGAAGCCTGGGAGCGCTATCGCGACTCCGTCGACTTTTCCCGCAAGTCCGCCAGCACGCAGAAAACCGAACTCACCCGGATCAAACCGGTACTCGCCGTACTGGCCGAATATTCGCTCCTTGCGCTGCAAGATGCCCCCCGTTTGATCTACGACTACATCGACCGCCGCTCCAAGGTCGTCTCGCAGAAAACCCGACAGACGATTTCCAGCTCGAGCCTGCGCCTTGAAATCGCCGCGTTGTCCGCGGTCGCCATGTGGGCGCAGCGCCGAAAATACATCATCAAGAATTTCGTCAGGGACGTCGCGCGACCGGGTCTCGCAAAACGAAAAAGAAGAGTACCGCCTGTAGAATTAGGCAAACTCGAGCTTACAGCAATGAATTTTGACGAGCCGAAATTGGCCGAGGCCGCACGCTTCCTGCTGCTGTTGCGCTTCCTCGGATGTCGTCCCGGCGAGCTTGCCAGGCTGCTCAATGCAGACATCCGTTTCAGCAAGCTTGATGTCACGCTCAAGGATACCAAATTCAGGCACGAGGACCGCCTGGTTCACGTGACCCCGAACGCCACCAAGTGGTTGCATGCGCAGTTCGAGCATGCAATGGAATCGGCGCCCGACTCTCCCTATCTTTTCTCAACCCGAAGCAGAAAAAAGGATGATGACGGTAACGATGTTTGGGTGCCCTACCACTATTCAAATGGCATAAAAATGCTACGTGGCGAAGGCGTGCTGGCGGTAGATTTTCATGCCCACGCCATGCGCCGTGAGTACATATCAAGAGCGATAGAATCCGGTCTTCCCTACTCGACGATCCGAAAACAAACCGGGCATCACAGCACGCAAGCCATTGAAATATATGACGAAGGCTTGTCCACCGCACCCGAGATTCGCGATGCCCTGGATCAACATGAAAAATCACTCAGCCTGGAGCAATTTGGAGGGCTGCTGGAAGCTTACGGTTTCAGTAAAGAAGCGGCGCAGAAAATCCTGGCAAGCCACAATGTTGAGAAAAAAAGCCCGATAACCAGGGGTTATGCGAATGCAGAATCTGTTTCAATCGGGAAACAAAAGAAGCGTTGATGGCACCTGGAATTTCGGTGTTGTCTCCTGGACGAGGGCGCTACCCAACGACGCAATCACGTTGGATGTGGCGAGATTCTTCGCCCGTCCCTGTTGGGAATGTAGCCGTTGAAACAAGGGTAAAATGGGGCGTCCATGTAATGGGAGAGGCAATTGGCTGCTGAGCAGATATTTTGTTACGGATGCGCCCGGCATCATCCAGCAGGCACCGCAGGTGAGCGAATCAGGGATTCAAAGGGCAACGTTCGCTGGTGTTGCAGCAAATGCGCGAGCGCCAAGAGTGATGCGGCGAGAGCCAAGGGGAATCGACATCGATTTGCGGAAAAGAATGTTGATGTGCAATCAGTCTCGGCACAACAACAGGAACAACAAGAAACAGACTGCGGTTTTTTCGTTTCAGGATCAGCATAAAATCGTGGCGCGTCCCCTATGACGCTCTGCACCTTCACTCCGCAAAACCCGGCCTGCGATCAAAGCCTTCCTCCGCAAGGCTTTGATCTTGGGCAATGCAGCTGGTCACGCGCTCAAGGCGTGTAGTTGACGACCCGTTGCGCGCGTAACAACCAGTCCCGAACATCCTGGCGCGCCAGCACACTGTTGAGCACCAGTGCCAGCATCACCAGCGCCGCACCCACTACCTCCGCGCTGCCGAAATGATGACCCTGCAGCACGCCGATAATGAAGGCTGTTACCGGCACGAGGTTGATGAACAGCACACCTTGCGCCCCCACGCGGCGTATGCCCGCATTCCAGCCCAGCACGGCGACGAAAGCGGCAATCAGCACCAGGTAGACGATGCCCCAGGCCGATGCACCAAGCCCAGCAGCTGTGGGCAGATGGGCATGGCCGGCGAGTATGGCCGCAGCCGTAATGCCCAATATGCTGAGCGCTCCGAGGGCGCAACTCAGCGCCGTGTAGCGCAGCGGCGACCAGCCCGGAAACTTCTGCGCGCCCAGGGTGTAGACGACCCAGCACAGGGCGCCGGCCAGCAGCAGGCCGTCGCCGGCAATATCGGCACCCTCCAGAAGCCGCGTCCAATGGCCGTCGGTAATCACCAGACCCACGCCCAGCAGGGCCAGGGCGATGGCCGCCAGCGTGGTGCCGCTGGGGCGCACCCTGGTCAGCAGCCAGTTCACCAGCGCGGTCAGCAGCGGCATGAGCGCCATGATGATGGCCGCATGCTCGGGCTGTGTGTGGCCCAGACCCTCGAAGGCCAGCAGGTTGAAGCCCGCAAAACCCAGGCTGCCGTACAGCCACACGCGCCAGCCCTGCCCTTCCAGGCGCAATGCAGCACGACCCTCGCGCCACCGCAGCACGGCCAGGAACAGCAGGGCAGCGAGGCCGTAGCGAATCGAGGTCATACTGAAGGCGTCGATATGGACGAGCAGGACCTTGGCCAGCGGAAACATGCCGCCCCATGCCATGGCCGAAATCAGCAGCAGCCCCATGGCGCGGGGCAAGGTAAGCGGGTATTGCATGGTGTTTCTCCTTTTGCAATTGGGGTGAGCACCATGCTAGATGATTTCTGAATAGAAATTAATAGCCGATTATGGAACAATATTATTTCCATAATAGAAATATTGATCGCGCCATGACCCTGGATCTCGAAGCCTGCCGCGTGTTCGCCCGGGTGGTGGATGACGGCTCTTTTTCCGCTGCCGCGCGGGCGCTGGGCCTGTCGCTGCCGGGCGTGAGCAAACAGGTGGCGCGGCTGGAAAAGGCGCTCAATGCGCGCCTGCTCAACCGCACCACCCGCCGCCTGAGCCTGACCGAAGCGGGCGCGGCCTTTCATGGGTACTGCCTGCGCCTGCTGGAGGATGCCCGCGCAGCGGAGGAAGCCGTGACCCGCCTGCACGAAGCTCCCCGGGGCCAGTTGCGGGTGAGCGCTCCGGCGGCTTTCGCCGCCGGACAGCTTGCGCCGCTGCTGTCGGCGTTTCTCACGCGCTACCCCGATATCAATCTGGAACTGGACGCCAGCGACCGGCTGGTAGACCTCGCCGAGGACGGTTACGATCTGGCGATCCGCCTCACCGCACACCCACCCGAACGGCACGTGGCGAGGCCGTTGCGCCGCATCCGCCGCGTGGCCTGCGCCGCACCCGCCTATCTGGAACGCCACGGCATCCCGCAGCACCCGCACGACCTCACCGGTCACAACTGCCTGGTCTATGTGCAGGCTGAAGGCGCCAACCTTTGGGAATTCGAGCAAGACGGCCGCGCGCTCGCCGTGGCAGTGCGCGGCAATGTGCGCAGCAACAGCACTGACACACTGCGCCAAGCCTCCCTGCAAGGGCTGGGCATCATCCGCGTGCGCGACTACGTGGTCAGCCAGGATTTACAGACTGGCGCGCTACGCGAAATTCTCCCGTCCTTCGCGCCGCCCAGCCGCGCAGAGCTTTACGCCCTGTATCTGCCTAATCGCCACCTCCCACCCAAGGCGCGGGTGTTTATCGACTATCTGGTGGAGTGCTTCACGGTGGATGGATGACGCGGAAATTTCAAGACCGATCCCGAACAGCCGAATAGAGCTCACTGCGTATGGCCGTTATTCGGCCTGAACGGCCATTGAGGTTATGCTGTTTGAGCGGCGGTTGTACTTCGCATTGCCGCCGTTCGACAATTTCCAGCGAAAATCCGGGGCTTCTAATCCGAGCGACAGCTTTCTCAATCTGCGATCGGCAAAAATTCGACCCATAGCGGCCAAAAACGTTACCGAAAAGCAGGCACTACTGGGAAAATCAGTTCTGCATTGCTTCCAAATAGCTGGTGTCACGATTGGTTGCACGCGACTACATGTCGTCGGTCAATTTGCCAAAGATCAACCATTCAAAATATGGTTGCCATTTGTCATGCACAAAAAATCCGCGACGCCTCAATCCATTTTCACAAAGATAATAAACTTCAATCGACCAAAGGACTGTCATACGTGTAGGTAGATGGTCCCTCAAGACTCCAAACTCCTTGAGTCCGCCCTTTCGTTTGACCATTTGGTAACGGAGTAAAAGCAAGGCAAAAACCTGTTCGCCGGCGTTCCTTCAGAAAGTCGAAGTATTCGACGTATCCATATGCCCTAAGAATCAATTTACCTTCAAGGGCTGACATCCAGTCTGCTTGCAAGGGGCCTGCCTGCCTGCTTATCTCGTAGGATTTGCCAGGATCAACAATTCTTGGATTTGACAATTTTTGGACAGTTTGCTCCGGATACATGGGTTTAGACGGAAGGTGTCGGTCTAACTCGGTCACAAAGCAATTGCTAATGATTGTTGCCGGCGTGCGTCCGTGATTTCCAAACTCGATTGTGGCCGCGCCACCAAAAGTAGGGATCGAAATTCGCTCAATGATGAAAATTGGGAGTTCAAGGGCTATGGCCGCGTCTGCAGATCGTTTGGTTATCGCGAGTGACGCTCTAGTATCCTCCGACTGCTTGTAGGCGAGTTCGCGAAGGCGCTTCGATTCTGTGGCAAGTTGAATCGTGAACCAGGCCAATACACCGGTGAACAATGTAGTCATCAAAGAGAAGATTGTTAGCCAAAGATCAAAATCATGCTTCGTGGCGTGCTCATTTTCCTCTCGGAGCAGTTCTGCATTTGTTTTTTTCTCTGGAATGATTCTGACGATCAAGGGGAGTTCCTGCGTTTCGCGCTGCTTCGACATTGATACTGGGCTGTTCTTAGAGTCGACAGCTACGGTGCGCGAGTCCGTGGAAATAAGAGGCGCTTTGTCAATAGACTGAGCAATTTTGCCAGAATTAATCGCATAGGAAAGTGTTGTAAAACAACTGATTGCAACGATAGAGAGAAGGATGAAATTTCGGATTTTTGTCAAAATATTGGCCATTTCAATTCCCATTTCATGTGATTTCTATCGAGCGTTCTGGGCGAAGGATCGTATGAAAACGCAAAAAATCTCGCGGAAAGAACCAATGCAGCATTAAATTCATATTGCATTAGGAGAGCGTCACGAAAGAACATTTTCCACTTGCTTTCTCGAAAAGTTGCCAGTGCAGTATCAGATATGTGACATTCTCGACCGACCGTTCTTTGCCGGGAGCACCCATTGGGTGACGTTGCCGCATTGCTGTCATTGGATGACAAGCATCATTTTCCAGAGGCTGCTTTGGGGAACATTAGCTCAACCGTCACTACCGGCCATCAGCCGACGGTCGCGATTTTCTCCATTGCTGACGTTCGTTTGGCCAGATTACACGTAAGCGGCCATTGAATCGGGGGTTCTCATTTTTCTCGCCTGAAGGTCATATACGCCGCCGTGCTTAAAGATAGCACTCGTCAGTAAATAGCATTAACGACTGCAAACAACGCTCTAAACCGCGCGATGGTCGCGGCGTCCAGCGACTTTGGTGGCGACGAAGCGAACCGCGTGGCGACCGCGTAGTGGTTAAAACCGCCGGAAGGACGAATTATAAGCCCCTTGTCCTTGATGTACTGTTCAAGTCGCTGCACGATCCTATCGCCAGGAGGAAGATCGGCCTCGGCGACAACGATGCCAGCGAGTTGGGACGCGAAGGTTGTGTTGAAATATTTGAGATACATGCCCACCGAAAACAGGTCCTCGATGTCGCTGGGCTTGCCGCTCTCGCCAGCTTTCCCCAGATCGCGGAATTGTGATACGTTGAACAAGGATTTGGCAGCGAGCAGTTTGTCGCGCACGAGTCCCGTCATCTTCTGTTCCGGTGAGCCACGATAGTCATGCAGAACGCCAAGCTTAAGTCCACTGGCACCGAGCAACGAGACGAATGTCGCTAGGTTATCCAGCCCCCCCGTGGGCACGATAGTGACATCATCACGCAGGCCTGCGCCACCATCCGCTTCGATGAATCCGGATGCAAGCTGCAAGTAAATCAGCTCGGATGGACCTTCAACCAGCAAGTTGCGTTCGGAGATGAACAAGTTCTGCGCGATGGTCCAGCCAAGCGCGGCTTGCAGTGGAAAGATTGTGCGTGGATCAGAGCCGGTCAAATTTTCGGAGATGACCGTGCCGACTTTGATTTGATCCTCAACCAGACGTACTTGGTGCAAGCGATCCGAATGCACCATAAACGGCGAATGCGTGGTGTAGAGGACTTGGTGATCATTCGCCAAGCGGTCGATGTAGCGCAGGAAGTCCGCTTGCGCCAACGCGTGGAGCGCGAGACCGGGCTCGTCCAACAGCAGGATCAGCTTCTTGCCAACGCTCTTGCCCGACGGGTCAAGCTGATGCTGAACGCTGTCGAACCAAACAAGGAAGCTGAAAAACCAAATGAAACCACGGCTTCGCTGATCGAACGGTGTGCTGACACCGCGGTGCCGCCGGTTCTTGATTCGCAGGTATAGGTTCGGCCCATTGTTGAACGGCGCTTCGTCAGTTGTGTCGGCCTTGATGTCGACCTCGACTTCAAGATCTTCGTTCTGCTTCCAGAATTCCATCACTTGGTCGGTCAGGGTGATTGAAACCGCTTCGATCTTTGCCTTGAGCTCTTCGTATCCACCTGGCGTCGCCATATCGGCAAAACTCACGTCGGCCATGCGCAGCAGCGCTAAAATCGAGCGATGGATAGGCTTCAGTTGCTTCGGATCAGTCTTGGCCTGCTCAACACGGGCTGCGAGGTCGGCAAGATTCATCTTGCCGGGCAACAGGTCGTAATCGCTGAAATACAAGAACTTTGGGATTTCAGCGTTAATCAACGACCATGCTTCCCACTGGGAAACTTGCTCCCACTTACTCGCCTCAATACGGACGTTAAGGGCTTGAATGGTTGCTTGGTCAGCCTCAGTCAAACTGACGCCCTTGAGGATGGTTGGTATTGACCGTAGCGACTTGCAATCCTTAAGCGCGGCTGCCGCGTCGGTGCTCAACGTATTGGAAAAAACCTTGAGGAGCGGAGACTCGTCGACATTCAGGCCGATGGCCTTGGTGTTGTCGTATTTGTGCGAGATGGTCATCTGATGACCTGATTTCAGCGTGGTGCCAAGCTTGTCGTTCACTCTGCCGATCTCATCATCGCTAAGCGTGTAAGTCAAAGCCGTTACGACTGCTGGCTGCGTCTTATGCGTCTTAAGGTATGCAGACAGGTCTTTGCGTGGATAGTCTTCGACCGGTTCAAACGACTCCTCGCCCAACGCGTCAGCGGACTTTTGCAGCGCCTTGAGCAAAACCGTCTTGCCAGCCTCGTTCATGCCGACAAAAACGGTGGCGGCAGAATCTACCATTACTGTTTGGACGGAATTCATTGACCGAAATGGGCCAACCTTTGCTGAAATGAGGATCACTAACGTCTCCCATAGATGTTATATCGTTAATGTCAAATTATGACAGAGATTGGATAGAAAGCTCGTTGGCACCTTTGGAAGCGCGTTGAACTTTGACGAATAGTCGATAGCCGTTCGTTATTTAACGACAGCAGATAAGCTGTAGTCTTCAAAGATGCGCGTCGGGAGGCCGCGAAGGAACTAGCCAGAAGCTGATTCCGCTGCTTTGCTGCCGACTAGGCCAAAATGGAAACTTCGCATTACGAACGGCCGCTCCCACGTTTTCAGCGTTCGTAGCGAGTGGCAGCTTCCATTTTCCGCCAGTGACGTATCAGGGTCGAGAGCACGCAGTCGCTTTGCAGGAAAGCTGCCGTTCGGGATGATTCCCGCACCTATGGCCGGTGAAGATTCCATACCGGCCGTTGGCCCACTGGGTGCCACCGGCAGCAATGGCCGAAAACCGGACATATGCAACGATCCTCCTGATGGTCCGCCTGGCACGCTACTTACATTCACCCCACAGCTAAGCGTGCCTTCATGCCATTGAACGGGGTACACAACTTACCACCACGCTTAAGGGATAACCCCACCTTCCCCACGCCCACGCAATGATTCATACAACTGCGCCGGACCAAGCAGCACATCCTTCAAGCCATTACGTACACGCTCCGAGTCCAGCGCCTGCTTGCTCATCGTGCCGTGCGCTGCCAGTGCGTCCATAATCGCGTTCATGATCTCCTTGGCGAGGTCGGGTGAATCGGCGAATTGCTGCTTGGTACTATTGGTGGCCTGCTGCACCAGAATGTCGGATTCCAGGAGCTTGCCCTTCAGCACGTTATTCACGTACACCAGCTTGTCATCGTCAGTCAGTTCGCCCTCGAACAAGTCATTCACCCTGGCGATGATCTCGTACAACAAGCCTTTCTCTTTTTGTTGCACCATGCCGCTACCGGCCTCACCGAGCGGGTCGAGCTTGGGATACTCGCCGCCCTCGCCCAATGGCAAGGTGCGCTTGCCCAGATTTTTCAGGTGATGGTGGGTCAGTATCACCTTGGATAAATCAATCTCTTCGCGTTCGCGCCCGAACTCCAGCAAGGGCAGGAGGCGTTTGAAGAACCAGTAGCGCTTTTCAATCGCGGTATTGCCGTAGTCGAATATCTGCGACAGGAAGGCATAGATGCGCTGGAATGCACCCAAATCCGCCTTGAACAGCACCAGCGCGTTCAGCTCGTTCTGAGCCTCCTCCGCTGCCTTGCCATCATTGCGCGCCTTGGCTGTCTTCAGTTGCTCCTGTGCGGCCTTGTAGCGGTGCAGGATGCGCGCCACCACCGGCTCCAGTGCCGCCGCCAGGTCGCTTTGCCTGGCATTGGGATTCAGCTCCACCGCCACCACGCGCCCCACTTCAAAGTCGTCATAGAAACCTGCTGCATCCAGTTTGCTGCGCAAGTCGTAGACCAGGTGTGGGTCAGTGACATTGGAGAGCGTCGCCGTGTCGTAATAAGCCTTGAATGCCGTCAGCACTTCCTCGGCATCGTTGACGAAATCCACCACGTAGGTCGTATCCTTGCCGGGATAGGCACGGTTCAGGCGCGACAGGGTTTGCACTGCCTGTATGCCTGCCAGTCGCTTGTCCACATACATGCCGCACAGCAGCGGCTGGTCGAAGCCGGTCTGGAATTTGTTGGCGACCAGCAGGATTTGGTATTCGTCGGTGTTGAAGGCTTCGCGCATGTCGCGCCCACGCAGGTTCGGGTTCATGGCCTGGCTGGTTTCGCTGAACGCATCCGGCCCCGATTCCTGGTCGTTCACCTCGCCGGAGAACGCCACCAGCGTGCCGATCCTGTAGCCCTGAGACTGGATGTATTTCTCCATCGCCAGTTTCCAGCGCACCGCTTCCAGCCGGCTGCTCACCACTACCATGGCTTTGGCATGCCCGTTCAACAGCGGCGCAACGGTTTCGCGGAAATGCTCCACCACCACCTGCACCTTCTGGCTGATGTTGTAGGGATGCAGCTTCACCCAGCGCATGATGCCCTTGAGGGCCGCACTGCGTTCCACCTCGGCGTCATCCATTTCCTTGCCGTTGTGCGCCAGCCTGAAGGCGGTCTTGTAGGGCGTGTAGTTCTGCAACACGTCCAGAATGAACCCCTCCTCAATCGCCTGGCGCATCCCGTACACATGGAACGGCGCGGGGAGATTGCCGGCACCGGCAGGCAGCTCGGGATGCGGGCGGCGGCCGAATAGTTCCAGCGTCTTGGCCTTGGGCGTGGCGGTAAAGGCGACATAGGTAATGCCGCTCTCGGCAGAGCGACCCGCCATTTGCGCAGCCAGTATGTCCTCGGTGGACACTTCGCCGCCGTCATTCAGTTCCTGCAACTCTTCCGCGCTCAACACCTGTTTGAGCTTGGCGGCGGCTTCCCCGGTTTGTGATGAGTGTGCCTCATCGGCAATCACCGCAAAGCGCTTGCCCTGCGCGGCCGCCTGCTCCTGCACCGCTTTCAGCGCGAAGGGGAAGGTCTGGATGGTACACACCACGATCTTCTTGCCGCCGGAGAGCGCCTGGGCCAGTTCAGCGCTCTTGCTGGCACCCTCGCCGGTAATCGTCGCCACCACGCCGGAAGTGCGCTCAAAGTCGAATATCGCTTCCTGCAACTGCGCGTCCAATACGTTGCGGTCAGACACCACCAGCACCGAGTCGAACAGTTTCTTGTGCTCGGCATCGTGCAGGTCTGCCAGGAAATGCGCCGACCAGGCAATCGAGTTGGTCTTGCCTGAGCCTGCCGAATGTTGAATCAGGTATTTACCGCCTGCGCCTTCGGCCAGCACCGTACTCAGCAGCTTGCGCGTCGCATCCAGCTGGTGAAAGCGCGGGAAGATGATTTTCTGAATCTGCTTTTTAGTGTCGCGCTTGGCAACCAGATAACGCCCCAGAATCTCCAGCCAGCTATCCCGCGCCCAGACGGTTTCCCACAGGTAGGCGGTGCGGTGCCCATGCTCGTTGGGCGGATTCCCCGCCGCACCGTTATCGCCACGGTTGAAGGGCAGGAAGGTGGTATGCGCACCCTCCAGCTTGGTGGTCATGCGCACTTCCCTATTGCTCACGGCGAAATGCACCAGCGCACCATTGGGGAAAGACAGCAGGGGTTCAGCTGACCCCTGCCCCTTGGGCTTCGGGTTACGGTCAAAACGGTACTGGTCAACCGCATCCTCCACCGATTGGGTGAAATCGGTTTTCAGCTCCACCGTGGCCACGGCAAGACCATTGAGGAACAGCACAAAATCTATCGCATTCTCGTTATGCAGCGAGTAACGCACCTGGCGCACCACGCGCAGGCGGTTCTTCTGATACTTGGCGACGGTCTCGGCGTTCATTGCCAGCGCCGGCTTGAACTGGCACAGCGACAGCGGCTGACGCAAGCCCAATAGCTCCACCCCATGTCGCAACACAGCCAGCGTGCCACGGTCATCCAGTGACTTGCGCAGCCTGTCCAGCAACACCGCCTCGGCACTTGCGCCGTGGTTCTTGCTCAACGCTTCCCATGCCTTGGACTGTGTCTCCTGGACCCAGGCAATCACATCCGCCGGAAACAGGGCACGGGCGCGGTCATATTGCTTGGCATCGCCTTCGGCATGCAGCCACCCCTGCGCGGCTAGGGTGTCGCAGATTTCGGTCTCGAAGCTGATTTCCTTGTGCAAGCTCATGCAATTAATCCGGTGTAGTACCAAGAATAAATCTCGCCCGCTCGTGCCGCAGCATCTGGTAAGGCGACATGAAGCGCACACCCAGCCCAACGCAGGCATTCGGAATCTTGATCTTGCGAGTCGAATTCGCAGGCACCTCATGCGTTACTACCGTATGCCCGTGCGCAAGGGCATGGGCCACCAGCCAGTAATCCGCTACTTGCAGAAAAGTATTCACCGCAACAGGTTCGTAATTCTGTCCGGCAGCCCATGTACTGACGCGTGGCAATACAGGCAACACGAGTCCATCCTGCGGTAGAAAGAAGGCATCACCGCGCGCTGCAGTCCAATCTGCCAGATCGTCTCCACCCGCCTGCAATTCATCCCCGACCTGTTGAATACTAAAAACAGTACCCGCCGCATTGTTCTGCTCAAGCCATTCCCAGAAGGCGGGGCAAAAGTCGAACCCGTACTGCAGGTTCTTGGCCTGAATGAAGATGTTGGCGTCGAGCAGGTAAGCCATCAGATCGGGAAGTTCAGGGAACGCCCGAACTCATTGAATGTGCTGGTCTTGGCGATACCCAGCATGCGGAAAGCATCACGATAGAGCGTCCGCCCCTCCAGCGTGCTTTCCACCAGTGCACGAGCAAAACGCTTGCTGACGCGCGCTGCCGTCGTGCGATAGAAATCTCCCCCTCCGGTTCCTGCCGCATCCAGACTGCGCAAATGCTCCAGTTCAGCGCGGTAAGCATTAAAAAAAGCGTTGCGATCCAAACGTCCGGCATCTGCCAGCCTGCGCAAAATAACCAGGGTGCTGACCTTGAAGCGGCGCGCTAGGCGGGAAAGGGTGTCGCGTATAGGCTCATCGGCAATCAATTCAGCCACAAATACGTTCATCGGCACCAGCAGTTCCGCAGCCACCTGATTACACCAGGTTTCAATCGCGTTATCGGAAGCCTCACCGGCGCTCACATCAGAGACCGCAGACTGGCCCAGCCAAAGGTGCGCCAACTCATGGGCGAGTGTAAACATCTGCGCCGCCTTGCTGTCTGCGCCGTTAATAAAGACCAGCGGCGCATGTGCGTCCGCCAGCGCAAATCCGCGAAACTCCTGCGGGTCAAGATGGCGATAGTTGTTGTTGAGCACAACGCCGCTGACCATCACCATCACGCCGATTCGCTCAGCCTGCTCAATGAACATACGCAAAGCCTCTGTCCATGTGCGGCAGTCGCGACGTGCATCCACATCGAAATTCAACCGAGCCCGAATCTGCACTGCGGCCTGCACCGGCGCAACACCGGTATTCATCGTGTCGATGAAAGGCAAAGGCGGCTCCCCATTCACCAACTCAAAATCGCGATACCACGCCTGCCTTTCCTGACAGGCATAAATGGTATCCAGCAGATTGGGGCTGGGCCGGGCAATCAACCGGTCTGCCATGGTGCGGAAATCGGGTATCGGCATCGGCTCAGCCGGTGGCTCAGGCAAAAAGAAATAGCCGATAGGGGCGTGAGTGGCACGCGCATATTCTTCCAACTGCTTGAGCGTAGGCTGAACCTCTTGGGCCTCCCAAGCCGCCAGCTTGGGAAAACGGGCTTCCAGCGCAAACAAATCCAGCCGGGCGCGCTCGCGCGCCCAGCGCAACATGTCTGGATTGACCGGGATTCTTGTCATAGCCGATATTTTCACACAGTTCCGCTCAATGCTGACGACGGGTTTTCCTAATCAAGAAATCTGGCGAACAGCCGCGCCAGCCAGCCAACGCCCCATAAATCGCGCCTGTCCATGCTGCGAGCAACAAAGTAATTGCGCACCGCAAAGAACAGGCCAATCAACCCTAACGCAATACCGATCCATTGCAGCCAGTGCATGCGCCTGCCAAACAGCGCCTCCACCATCGGCTTGAACATATTGCCCTGTAGCTCATCCAGCTTCGATTGCAGCCAAAAAGGCAACACCCAATAAAACAGAATAAACAGCGCCAGACCAAGTATCGCGGCGCCCCACCAAGGCAGTGCATTGGCGATTTCCACCGTGTCACGCACGACGCTGTCTGCCGCACTGCGCCTGCGGTAACGCCTTGCCATCAGGCGGCCTGCCTCACATCAATCTTGCCGGTGACAGCGGCGGAAATCAGGGCGCTGCGGCGTTCTTGCAGCAGTGCGATGGCACGGTTGGCTTCGGCGGTGAGGGTGTCGAGTTGGCTGGTTGTTCGACCTAGAAAATTTGCTATAGCGACCTGCTCGTCGAGAGGCGGCAGTGCAACCTCCATAGATGTCCATGCTTCCATGCGTAATGCTTTTGTTCCATGAGCCGCCTCATCTAATCGTCGCAACGACTCTTCTGCTGTACCACGCAGATACCACGCAAGAAATGCTGATTGCAACTTTGTGCCAGCGAAAACAGCTTTCAAATCTTGATTGATTGCCATCCTCTCGCCTGTCAATGCAACCGGAAACGTTCGAGCTAGAATCATGCCGCGCACGACGACAAGTACCACACCTTGCTCGATCAGCGTTGCCGCACCTTGCTCAATGGCTAACTCAGTAATGTGATCCACGGTATCGGAAAGAATCTCAACCTTCATGTCTTTGCCCGAAGCCCACGGTATAGAGCCATCCCAATAATCGTGCTGGTCCTTGCTTGGCGTTCCTCCGCTCTTCAGCCGAACAAGATATTTCATGGGCATGCACCCCCAATGCGCCGGCACCTCGCCCAGCCATTCAATGCCGGAATCCTTCATCGGGACATTGGGGTTAAGCCCCTTGGTGACAGCGTGCGAAATCACCGCCTGGCGTTTTTCCGCCAGCAGCTCGACCAGTCGCTGCTGCTCGGCAACCAGAGCGTCAATCTTCCCCGTCTCGCGGTCGAGGAACGCGGCGATGGTTTGTTGTTCTGGAACAGGTGGTACCGCCAGGCTGACATTCTTCATCTCGGAGTAGTTAGTACTCCATAGGTCAGCAACAATACCCTTGCCGAAACGATAATATTCCTCCTGAAATGGCTGGCTCCTCAACACGTGATGTGCGAAATTAATTGCGATTTCATCTCTGGGGCGCAAAACGGTGTTAATCAGAGATACCGATCCATCCAAGTCAGATGCGCCAGAAGAGCCTTTACGATCAGACCTGCTGTTTATTACGAAATCGCCTTTGCATACTTTCTTGCGGTTATCTCCGTCATCAGTCTTAGCTGCTGTCTCAAGCTGTGGCACCACGCCGTTCTTTGTAACTGATAACGCATCAAAGTCCTTATCACTGACTTTTTCCCGCCGTTCATCAAAATAGTAACCAATTCGCTTCACTTCCCAATGCACAGGCACCTCGCCTAGCCACGCCACGCCGCTGTCCTTGTATGTTGGATAACGCAGCAAGCTCATTACGCCTCCTCCCACAACGGCAAGGTTTCCCATCCTTCTGGGAATCCCATCACGGCAGTGGATGCCTGTTCGCATGAATCGAAAAGTTCAATCAACTTGCTGCGCCAATGCGATGCCGGACTGATGCCTCGCAATAGATAGGCAAGCATGGCAAGGGTGTTATACAGCCGGCCGTGCGCATCTTCTTCACGATTGAATACGCTGGCGAGTTCCGCTGGTTTCTTGCTAGGCAAACGCATTTTCACCGTAAAGCGGCGATTCCAGATGCGCCCATGATGAGCGCAGTGATTGCGAACGATAGTCAGGTGATGCAGGAATGACACCAACACTTTTTCATCCAGTCCGTCGTATGTGTCGGCAATTGCCTGGCGGTCATACGGTTTGCGCAAGTTTTGTATCCACCTCGACAGGTGTCCGATTGACATCAGTTCGCAAGAGACCCAGATCGGCGGGGTCGCCAAGTGCCTGTAGCGTTCCTGATAATGTTTGGCGAAAGTTTCGTGGCTGCGTTGAAACTCCTTATCCAGCTCATCACAGCAGCGCTGCCATGTCCCCTGGTTATGAAATATGGAATTGTCGTGGTGCGCGAAGGCTCCATAGTTGAGCGATAGATAGTTCGCCCAGCGGCATCGCAACGAGATTTCAATGCGCTCGATAGCGTCAAGCAGGAGCAAGCGCAATGCACGGTCGAATTGGTATATCGCGATAACGTCAGAAAACCTGGTGTGGACGCGGAAGAGGTGATCGCCATTCTGACCAGCGACTTCATACGGGAGCCAATAGGCGCGTAGCCGGTAGTAATTGATGTGCGTCAGGTAATGCGTTGCTTGATCGCGGTCTGGAATTTCCATCCCACGCTGAACAAGAAGATCGATCTGGTCAGCAACAGAGAGGGGAGGCTTGTGGAAGGTCATGCGTTTCCGACCCCACAAAAAAGTAACCCGCCTGGTGCGCATCGTGGAGAGGCGTGGCGGGTGTTGTTGAATGCAATTATACCTAAGGCAACAACCTTGGCAATACCCAGGCTCGCCATGTCAAGGGGGGATTGTGTCCAAATAACCTGGGGCAAGCTCATGCGCTCAACCCCGCAATCATGGTCAAAATCCGGTCAGTACAGTGCTTCAGATCGGCATCAATCGCCGTCAGCGAGCGCGGTGGCTGGAACACGTAGAAGTGGCGATTGAACGGGATTTCATAGCCGACCTTGGTCTTGTCGTGGTCGATCCAGGCATCCGGCGCGTGTGGCAGCACTTCGCGCTTGAAGTAGCTTTCCACGTTCTCAGCAAGCGGCACGTTCTCCGTGTCGCGCAGACTGCTGTCCGGCTGCGGCTTACCCTTCTGCTTGCCTTTTTCGCCCAGCACAATCTTGCCCGCCGCATCGCACAGCGGTTGTTCCACGGTGATGGTGCGGTAGCCGAAGTCTTCATTTCTAAAAATGCGCGAGATAGGCTTGCCATCCCGCTCCGCTTCCAGGAAACCGCCGAACAGCCTTGTCACCTCGGCGATATGTTCATCGCTCATTTCCTTGCGCTTGCTGCCCAGGCTCTTGCGCATCTTCTGCCAGAAGGCGGATGCGTCGATCAGTTGCAGCAGGCCCTTGCGGTGTGCCGGCTTGCGGTTGGAGAGTATCCAGACATAGGTGCTGATGCCGGTGTTATAGAACATGTCGGTGGGCAGGCCGATGATGGCCTCCACCAGGTCGTTTTCCAGCACATAGCGGCGGATTTCGGATTCGCCCGACCCGGCGCCGCCGGTGAACAGGGGGGAGCCGTTGAGCACGATGCCGAAGCGGCTGCCGCCATCCACCGCCGGACGCATCTTGCTGATGAGGTGCAGCAGGAACAGCAACGAGCCATCGGAGACACGGGGCAGACCAGGGCCGAAGCGGCCGTTGTAGCCCTGGCTCTCGTATTCCTTGCGGATTTCCTTTTCGACCTTTTTCCATTCCACGCCGAACGGCGGATTGGACAGCATGTAGTCAAATTTTCTATGAGGATGCCCGTCATCCGAGAGTGTGTTGCCTGCCACGATATTGGCAACGTCCTGCCCCTTGATGAGCATGTCTGCCTTGCAGATAGCGTAGGATTCGTCGTTCAATTCCTGCCCGAACATGCTGAGCCGCGCCTGCGGGTTGTGTTCTTCCAGGTATTCTCCGGCAATGGATAGCATGCCCCCGGTGCCCGCCGTGGGGTCGTAGATGGTGCGCACCACGCCGGACTTGGACAGCACTTCGTCGTCTTCGATGAACAGCAGGTTGACCATCAGGCGGATGACTTCACGCGGCGTGAAGTGCTCCCCGGCAGTCTCATTGGAGATTTCAGCAAACTTGCGGATCAGCTCCTCGAACACCAGTCCCATCTGCGAGTTGCTGACCGCTTCCGGGTGCAGGTCGAAGTTGGAAAACTTCTCGGTGACCTGGTAGAGCAGTTTCGCCTTGGCGAGACGATCCACCTGAGTATAGAAATCGAAGCGCTCGAAAATATCCCGCACGGCGGGCGAGAACGCCTGGATGTAGGCGTAGAGATTTTCACCGATGTGGTCCTGATCGCCCATGAGTTTCTTCATGTCCAGCGGCGAGGTGTTGTAGAAGCTCTGCCCCGCTTTACGCAACAGGAACGGTTCAGGATTCAGCCCGGCTTTTTGTTGTTTGGCATATTCGGCAAGCACCGCAGGTTTGGTCGCTTCCAGCACGCAGTCCAGACGGCGCAACACGGTGAACGGCAGGATCACCTTGCCGTATTCGGATTGCTTGTAATCGCCGCGCAGCAGGTCAGCAACTGACCAGATGAAAGAAGAAAGCGCTTGCTGGTTCATTAATGAGTCCGTGGTTATTCTTGGTATGACGCGGAATTATGCCTGCCCGCCGTAGTTTGAGCGAGACAATGTAACATCCACTCCCCAATTGCCACATTCATCCAAACCCTGATTTTGCAGGATTTGCGACAAGGCAGCCCCAAAAAATCCGGGACGAATGAATTCGTCCCGGACTGAATCAAATAATGGTTTCCTGCCTCCTTATCTTGCAAGCGCCAACCTGCTGTGACTTTAGCCTGCTCCCCCGCCAGGGTTCGCAGACGTTATTCGATACCCGCCGCCAAGCGGATTTTTACGTTCAAACTCGCTGCCTGCCGTCTTTCTTGTTTGGGGTAATCACCCCGCTGATGATGCGGATTCGGTCAAATCACCGCATCACCTGCCATGCGAACACATGGCTCAATACTCAACGACGCTCCCCCAGTTCCAAGCGCTTTTATCGGCGCGCCGGTATGTCTTCAGGTGCCACCCCGAAGCCGTGAACTGGTTCCCACGTTAGAACAGTCGCTACTGCAACAACACACGCCGCCTCCTCATCAATCGCGCTAGCCGTATGGCTTTCGCATCCGATTTCGGCCCGGGAGAGATTCCAAAGTCCCTGGGCTTACTCACGCGATGATTTCCGGATTTGACCACCCAGGCACTGAAGGCCCGAGCAATGGCTTGCATTGTTTCCACTTCGCACCCGCCGTGCCCTGTTCAGAGCATGGGTGCTTTCGCCGGTTGAGCTGTTCGTCGACCTGCAAAGGTTGCCCCTCGCAGTGCCGCCATCCCGAGATTTCTCCTGGATGGCTCACGTTCTCACGAATCGTGCTGACGCCCTCGGTTGTGGCACTGGTTAGACTCTTTCGAGCCTCCCCAGGGCGGGACTGATTAGCATCGGAGCGCCTGGCGTTGCACAGTGCGCGCGTTGCATCACAGGATAGCCTGCGTGAACTGACAGCTCTTGCCGATCATTTGGCGCAGCAGGTGGATGCACTCACGTCGCAACTTGAAGCCCTGCAGGCTGATAAGCTCACTGCAGAAAAGCGCGCTCAGGAAGCTGAGACCACTTTGAAAACGACACGGCAAATTTTTAAGGCGATTGGATTGAAGCCGGCCAAATCGGTCGAGAAAGGTCAAACGGCGGACGAGGCATAAATTCGAACGGCAGATTCATTATTCAATTGGTGCAATTCAATTGGGGCAGGTTATCCTGCCCCAATTTTTCGGAACTACTACAGCAAGTATCAACTGGCACATCGCCATGCGCCCGGGCAAGCGCCGGGCGCTGGACAAGGACAAACCCATTGATGCATTGATCGACCAGCTGGAGAAGCTCAAGGCGGGTATCCGTGCCAAGGTGGAGCACCCGTTCCGGGTGATCAAGCGCCAGTTCGGTTACACCAAGGTACGCTACAAGGGCTTGAAGAAAAACACAGCCCAGCTCGTTACGCTGTTTGCGCTATCCAATCTGTGGATGGCGCGGCACAAACTGATGGTGCTGCCGGGATGCGTGCGCCTGGAGATCGGGTAAATGGGATAAAGAGGGCGAAGAACGCCAAAAGCCGCGTGGAAAATCGCATTTCTTGAGCATTTCACGCTGCCGTTTGAAAATTTTCAGCAGAGCCGCCTGCCGCTGCGCGGCAGACGGAGTTGTTCAGAGCATCCCTAGGTGTTACTGGTATTCTTTCTTTTCTTCGTAGGCAGGCTTGGTTTTAAGCGAGAAATTCAACATGTCGTATCCACTTTTTATCGGCAAGCGGTATTGGATAAACTGATAACCAAGGGCAGTGTGGCAGGCGTTGCATCCTGTGACCCCGCCTTTGAAACGCTGGTTAAATTGTGCGGTATTCTGTTTCTCAATGGATTCGCCAAGCGGGGTCAGGTAATTTTTCTCAAAGGCCTTTAGCATGGCGGCGCGTTTCGGGCGGGTGATTTCCGCGATTTCTTGAGCTTCAAGCATTTCCTTGAGTTCGTACTGGGCTAGCCCCCAGTTGCCGCCATTTGCCGCAAAATACATCTGAGTGAAGCGATTACCATATTCATGCATGATCGTACCCAACCCCGGCTGGATGGAAGACAGCGCCTGTACGCGGTCTTCCACCGAACCCTGATAGATGTCGGCGGTTTCGCCGCCGGATGCCAGTTTGGCTCCCCCGATTACTGCCGCTCCAAGAAAAACCCATAGTTTACGCATGATGGTCTCCAGGCCTTTCGATGAAAATGTCGATGAAAGGATTGTTTCACGGATATTATGAATAATCCGATTTGATCATAGGGCATGTCCCTTTTTATTCAATCTTTATTCAAGCTGGTTTTTAACCCGGATGTTTCATAAATTGACGCGCGCCCTCGCTGGTCTTTTTATTTCGTATAGAAATTTTGTTCAATCGGGCGTATGAATAACTACGCCACTCTTTCACAAAACCCTGCGCGATCATCACGCGAATTTATGAAACATCCGGCTTAGGGCTTCGTTTTTTGTAATGGCGTAAAGCGTGCCTGCTCGGCGGCCTGGCCCGGCAGGGTGATTGAAACCACCACCTTCATGTCGGGTGCGAGACCGAACTTGCCTGTGCCTTTCATGATGTTGTCACCGGCGGGGATGAGTTTGACGGTGGCCTTTGTTTTCCCTGAAAGTATCGTGGCGGTGCCGCTTGCGCCCTTGCTGGGCTGCTTGGTGCCGGCGTGATCCGTTAGGTAAACCGCGACTTCATTGGGTTTCACCACTAATTCGTAGTGCTGCATGCCAGCCATGCGCAGTTGTCCGCCATGCGGCGCGGTTTGTGTGTCGAGATATTCCTCGGTGTGGGCAAGCGCACCTTGCGAGAAGATAAGCGCAAGGGTGAGGGCCGAGAGTTTCCCAAGGTGCGCTACAAGGGGTTGAAGAAGAATACGGCACAGCTCATTACGCTGTTTGCGCTATCCAACCTGTGGATGGCGCGGCACAAACTGATGGCGCTACCGGGATGCGTGCGCCTGGAGATCGGGCAAATGGCCTAAAGAGGGCGAAGAACGCCAAAAGCCGCGTGGAAAATCGCATTTCTTGAGCATTTCACGCTGCCGTCTGAAAATTTGAAGCAGAGCCGTCTGCCGCTGCGCGGCAGACGGGGTTGTTCAGAGCATCCCTAAAACAATCGAGAAGTCGGTTGGCGATATCCGGTTGCAGTGCAACCATGCAGGATTGCCCATCCGGCAACTCCAGACGAAACCCAGCTAGATGTTTTTTCAGACCACCCTCTGATTGATCCACCAAGCCGGCTTGCTCCTCATGTAGCGCCTCATAGCGGGCTTCGAGCGAGGCTTCGGTTGCATCCGGCAAATCCTCTGGCACGCCCACGATCAGCCCAATGTTATCGTCTTGCAGGGTGCAGGCAACGCCCAGTTCACGCACATGCTGAACAAATTTGTCGCGCAGGCTGGCATCGAAAAATATGTATTCCATCATGAGGGCACCTCTAAAAATACAGAATGGGGTTGGGGCGGTTTGCCACCTGGATAAATCGGCAGATTCAAGCCTTCAACTGGATTTGTGAAACGTTAGGGTTATCATTAAGCGATATTAAATTTTCCCAACCAAATGCCATGACCGGTAACCCGAGCTGCTCCATACAGGCGAGCCCCGATTTATCCACGGTGACTGTAGTGAAGCTCGGCCCCCAGCCGCCCCTCCAAGATTACCTGGAGGCAATGAGGCTGGCCAATGCCGAGGCGAGTACATGCTGCTGTCCTGGTATGATCGTGACCGGGACTTCGAGTCGCCGCAGCACTCCCTGTCGAATTGCATTGTCAATCAGCGCGCTGTTTTTTCCAGCAAACAGCGTGAGCTTTATACCAACCGTGCTAATGCCAAGCTTGATTACATGCGGGTTGTGCAATTTTTCCACGGTGCTTAATTTTTTAAAAACTCTCAATGTCAGGATAGATGTCGCCCCCATTGGTTCAATACAGGAAAATGGAGGGCGGAGGTAGGCGAAAGTACGCGCAGGACTTGCCGCTCCACAGCTGACGGATTAGCTATAAAGGCCGAGAAGCCATCATTCACCTATCCATCGGCCAACAGGCTCAATCCGCCAGACGATCCAACTCCTGATCCGCCAAGGAGGCGGGGTCTTCCTTCGGTTCCAGGTGGGTGGTGATGTGAGCGTGTGGCACGGCTTGGCGGACCTCGGCTTCGATCCGTTCCGACCAGTCATGCCCATGCTGGACCGTCCAAGCGCCAGGTACCAGGACATGCAAGGTGACGAAAGCACGGGCGCCGGCCTGACGCGTGCGCAACGCGTGGAACGCCAGCCCCTGCTGGCGGTAGCCATCCAACACACTGTCAATCGCCTTCAGTTCTTCCTCGGGGATGGAAACATCCATCAAGCCCGCGGCGGAGCGCTGCAGCAGTTGCCACCCGGTCCACACAATATTCATGGCCACCAGGATGGCAATCACCGGGTCGAGCCAGAGCCAGCCCGTCACCCACACCAGTCCGACCCCTGCAATGACCCCCGCTGACGTCCAGACATCGGTGAGAAGATGGCGCGCGTCTGCTTCCAGGGTGATGGATTTGTATTTTCGGCCCACCCCCATGAGGATGCGCGACGTGGCCAGATTAATCACCGAAGCGACCACCGACACCGCCAGCCCGATGCCCACCGCTTCGATCGGCTGCGGATTGAGCAGGCGCTCGATGGCTGCATAGGCGATACTGACAGCGGCGACGAGGATGAGAAAGCCTTCAAAGGCGCTGGAAAAATACTCCGCCTTTCCGTGCCCGTGCGCATGGTTGTCATCCGCCGGCAAGGCTGCCAATGACAGCATGGCCAGCGCCATCATCGCTCCCGCCAGATTGACGAAGGACTCGAGTGCATCGGAAAGCAACCCCACCGAGCCGGTGAGCCGCCAGGCCCAACCCTTGAGCAGGATGGTGGCCAGGGCTGCGGCGATGGAGAGCCAGGCGTAGCGTTTGAGGGAGGCAGGCGGCATATCGGCTCTTCTTCGCGGGGGAGATCGAGATTGGCTTTCCAGACTCGAATCCATTAGACCATATTTATTCTATCTTGGGAGTGACACCGGATGGCAAGCCAGGCCAACGGCACAGGGCTAACTAGATCCTCTAGAACAGGCATCAAATGATAATTTACCGTTCTTTACACGATAATCATTATCATTTATATTAACATTCATATTTAGGAAATTCCCAAATAGCTACTTATCCAAGGAGAAGCCATGTTGTTCCGTTCTTTGCTGGCCGTTGGCCTATCAGGTGCGTTCGCGTTGTCTTGCCCCGCGCTTGCCGCTGACTCGTTACCGGTGCTGGTAATTCATGGACAGCAGTTCGAACCCGGCGAGTTGGCTCTCCCTGCAGGCACCAAGCTTAAGCTCGTTATTCGCAACCAGGATCCCCTCCCAGCCGAGTTCGAGAGCTCCGACCTTTCCCGAGAGGTACTTGTGCCGGCAAATGGCGAAGTAACGATTTACGTGGGGCCTTTGGAACCCGGACGCTACCAATTCTTTAATGATTTCAACCGTGCTATGCAAGGTACGGTTGTGGCGAAGGGGATTTGAGCATGCTAGCGACGGCGATCATCATGTTCCGAGAAGTGCTGGAGGCAGCGCTCATCATTGCCATCGTACTCGGTGCGAGCCGAGGTATTGTGGGTCGCGGTCGCTGGGTGGCCACGGGCATCGGATTGGGGTTGTTAGGTGCATCAATCGTGGCGATCCTCGCCGCCGAGATTTCGTCTGCCTTTTCCGGTAACGGCCAAGCAATTCTTGATGCGGGGATTCTGCTGAGCGCCGTCGCCATGCTCACCTGGCACAACGTATGGATGAGCGCACATGGTCGCCAGCTCGCCGCTGAGCTGTCTGCTGTTGGTGCGGATGTGCAAACAGGCAAGCGGCCTCTCGCTGCCCTGCTCGTTATTACTCTCGTGGCGGTAATGCGCGAAGGCTCTGAGGCGGTCTTGTTTCTCTGGGCGATTGCCGCTGGGGGAGCCCAAAATGCAAGCATGGTTATGGGTGGGGCGGGTGGCGTCGTAGCCGGTGTTCTGGTCGGGCTCTTGTTGTACCATGGCCTGCTGCGCATTCCTGCCCGGCATTTCTTCTCGATCACCAGCTGGCTGATTCTCCTACTGGCTGCCGGTCTTGCTGCCCAAGCCGCAGGATTTCTCAACCAGGCAGGGCTGCTGCCAGCGCTGGGAAATACAGTGTGGAACACCTCCCATATTCTGAGCCAGACCAGTCTAACCGGCCAGTTTCTGCATATCCTCGTGGGGTATGTTGCTCGCCCATCGGGAATCCAGCTCGTGTTTTACGTCGGAACGCTCATGACCATCCTGCTTCTGATGCGTTCCAAGGGGGGTGGGCGTATGGCGCGGGTGCGAGCGGGTGAGGAGACGTCAAGAATATCTGATTGATTGGGAGACTATTCCCGTGCAACTTGTCACGGACGGTGATAGCCACCGCGGCGTCTTTGGAACCTGTTGAAAGAATTAAATGCGTGAAAACAAATATGTTTTTTAAAACCATGCAAGCTCGGAATGGCTGGCCTGTCGGAAAATGGTTTGCATTGGTTACTACGGCAATGACCGTCGTGCTGGCACAAGGCGCGCGCGCGGACGACTTCATCGTTTACTCACCCTACGTGACCAAAGGGCAAAACGAGATCGAATTGCGCGGCTTTACCTACCGGGATGGCAACGCCGACACCAACGGTGCAGGGGGTTTCGAATTGGCGATTTCCCATGCAGTCACCAGTTGGTGGAAGCCGGAATTGTATTTAGGGCGATTCGAGCGGAACCCCGGCGAGACAACGCATTTGGTGGGTTATGAGTTCGAGAACATCTTTCAGCTCGCATCTAACGGAGAATTCTGGGCAGATCCCGGGTTCCTGCTATCCTACGAATCCAACAAGCAGCGTGGCACGCCGGATGCCGTCGAGTTCGGTCCCATTTTCGAGAAACGCTCCGGGCGGATAGATCAGCGCCTGAATCTGATCTGGGAGAAACAGGTCGGTACCGGGGCAAGCGGGAAATATGCGTTCCGTTCCGCGTATAGCGTTAACTATCGAATCAACGTCAAGTTTGCACCGGGTCTTGAAGCCTACTATCGACCCGGTGACAATGCCTACCAAATTGGCCCGTTCTTGAACGGGGAGATCCCCGGTACTGCCGGCAGAGAGCTTGAGTACAGTGCGGGCGTAGTTTTTGGCATCAATCGGGGTGCGCCGGATCAGACGTTTGTCGCCCGCCTGGAATATGAGTTTTTTTGAGGACGTAGTGGTTGAGGGGATGTTCAATATGGATACACCCTGGAAATTTAGGGATTGCAGTCCTCCGTGAATAACTCCTGAAACTGGCATTGCACAATGTGTAATTTGCGTGCAGGTATGGCACCACTTCGGCCATAGATTTGCATGTTCGGCCCGGATGTTGAGCTTTGCTCTGGCCATGAAAGCGGCCCTACTGTGAAAACCCAAGGATTTATGCAGTGTTGCCTCCTTGTGCCATTCGAACACTCTTTCTGCTAGTTTCAAGCCCAAGCCAGGAATCAAACTGCAGTAGACGCAATCATCAAGTTCTTCGCATAGTTGGTTCTGCAGGAAATCTGAATTGCACAAATTCGTCCCATGTTTCTCGATAACATAAGATTCTTCCCGAAGATCTTAAGGATGTGGGCAGCCGCAGTTATTTGGTTTGCGTATTGCCGGGCGGTTCACCCGCAGGCTCCAGGTGCATCACCGTTAGCGCTCCATTTATCGTGTCTGCGGTAAAACGGATTTTGTCCCCGCTTTTCACCTTGTCGAGTAGGGCGGGATTCTTGACCCGAAATACCATGGTCATGGCCGGCATGCCGAGGTTAGTGATGGGACCGTGCTTGATGGTCAGCTTGCCGGCGTCCTTGTTTACCTTTTTCACTTCGCCGTCGATCAGCGGCAGTGTGGATTCCGCTGAGGCAAGTTTGGCTTGCTCTGCAGGTGTAGGGGGATGTTCTGCGGCAGCAACGGCAGTGCCACTGAATGCGAGCAGCAGAGCCAGAATGGGGGAAAGTTTTAGCAGCATGTCAGTTCTTCATTACCACAGTTATAAAAGGGTGAATTGATTAACCTAAGGTCTGGCCAGAATCAATCGCCAGCATGCGCGTGACCACTGTGAGTGTGGCTGCCGGGTGCTGGCAAGGTTGCATCGTCCATCGGGCCCATGTCTTCGTCCGGGGGCGCCTTGGCAACCCTCTCCTTGTATTGCACAGGCGTCATGCCCGGCAGTTTCTGCAGGAAGGCGACCATGCTCCAGATCGTCGCGTCGTCATGGCTCGGCCCCCAGGCAGGCATCGCGCTCATCTTCATGCCGTGCTTGATTACCCAGAATGCTTCGCGCGGATCCACGCTCACCTCGCTCAGATTGGGCGGCTGGGGGTACAGGCCAGGACGCAACTCGGAATCCTTCATCCCGGGTGCCAGATGACAGCTGGTGCACATTGCGGCGTACTGGCCGGCGCCTTTCAGGATCAGTTGCGGGTCGTCGAGATTGGCAGGCAGCTGGATTGCAGAAGAGCGTTGTTCGACAGAGCGTTCACGCGTGGCTTGCATCAGCGCGTAGGTAATTTTCCAGTGCGGGCTGTCGGCGCCGGGGTTGTATATGCCGGACCATACAAACAGGCCAATACCCAGCACAATAAGTAGCAGCGTCGCCAGTACGATTTTTACGGTTTTCATGAACGTCTCTTCTCAGAACCAGACATTTTTGGAAAAAGGCGGTTGAAGGAGACGCCCGGACGAATCAATGTGTAGTGCAAGGTATTCATTTTTTCCTTTGAAATTTAAAAAACCGACGAAAATCGTTTGAACAATTGAGTAACGAATGCGTATCACCTCTCTTGCTTCACCAGCTAGGTATGGCGGGATTGGCTGTTCAGAACCAGATGCGCACGCCCGTCACTAACTGAAAGTCATGTACCGGTGTTCCTTCGCTACGCGAAAAATCCGCTGTTTTCCCATATTTCTGGAGTACGTTGAATCCTATGTAGGGAGCGAATTCCCGTCGGATTTCGTAACGCAAGCGTAGGCCCAGGGATGCATCGGATAGCCCTGCACCAACGCCACGATCGCGGTCATCCTTGCTGTAGAGATTGGCATCCAATTCAGGCGTGAGGATCAGTCGTTGCGTCAATAGCAGGTCATACGAAGTTTTCAGCTTCAGCGCAGTGCGGCCGGAATCCCCCAGATAAGCGGTTGCTTCGACATCAAACTTGTAAGGTGCAAGGCCCTGAATTCCCAGCGCCGCCCAGTCTCGCGACGGCCCAGTACCAAAATCATGACGCACCCCCGTCATTACCGTCCAGAAGGGCGAGAAGGTGTGGCCCCACAGCAATTCCGCTTCAGCGTCCTGAATTTTCCCTTTAGCCCGCTGACCTTCACTGCGAATCCACAGCTGGTTCAGATCGCGGCCGAAGCGAAAGCGCCCATCCCATACCATGCTGTCACGCTTGCCATGGACATATTCCAGCTTGTCGAGCAGGAGTTTGGCGATCAGCGGATCATCTTCCATATGCATGGTATCCATGTCTATGCCATAAGCAGCGTAGGACTTGCCTGCCGAGCCATCGCTGCTCGGCAGGCTGCCTACCGGAGGTGCGGGTTGCGCAGCCGGGGCTGGCCTGCTGACGGTTTTGTCCATCCCGGGCATGGCGCCCATGTTTTTCATGCTCGAATCGGATCCGGAAGTCGACATGTCATGCCCGGACATAGACATCGGATCCTGGGCAAAGACAGCCCCGCTCAGCGGGAACAGCGCGCAGAGCATTATCTGCGCTAACGGCTTGAGGTTTTTCATTGCAGTGATCTCCGTTATTTCACCCACAGATTAAGCGACTACCACGGCGCGGAACATGCCGCCTTCCATGTGGTACAGCATGTGGCAGTGATAAGCCCAGTTGCCGCGCGCATCGGCACTGACCCGATAGCTAACGCGGTGCCCGGGAGCGACGCTGATGGTGTGCTTGCGCACCTGAAAATTACCATCGGGAGATTCCAGCTCGCTCCACATGCCGTGCAGGTGTATCGGGTGATGCATCATGGTGTCGTTTATCAGTACGATGCGTAAACGTTCGCCATAGTGAAACAATATCGGCTCAGCTTCAGAGAAGGGTACGCCGTTGAAAGACCACATATAACGGTCCATATTGCCGGTCAGATGCAGCTCTATTTCGCGCGTGGGATTGCGCGGATCCAGCGCGCCACCCACCGTATGCAGATCGGCGTAAGTCAGCACCCGCCGTCCGTTGTTGCGCAGACCCACGCCCGGATCATCCAGCCGTGTCGATACCTGATCCGCACGTGTGGAATTAGATGGGCCATATTCGGTGGAAGCATGGTGTTTTACCGGCACATCTCCGCCCGCGGATTGAGCGGCAGGCGCCATGTCGGCGTCGGGTTTGGCTGAACCCGACATATCCATCCCCGGCATATCCATGCCCTTCATGTCGTTTGATCCCCCCATCTTCATTCCCGGCATGTCCTGCATACCGCCTTTGGCATCCATGCCCGGCATATCGCCCATGGCCATGCCCATATCCGACATGCCCAGGATGGGCACAGGGTCGAGTTTGGGAACCTCCGCGCGCATCCCGATACGCGGCGCCAGGGTGGCCAGCGCGTAGCCGGAACGATCCAGTGCCTGGGAGAATACGCTGTAAGCACGGTCTTCAGTGGGCTCAACGAGCACGTCGTAAGTCTCGGCTACGCCTATACGGAATTCATCGATGCTGACCGGATGCACATATTGGCCGTCGGCCGCGACCACGGTCATCTTCAAGCCGGGGATGCGCACATCGAAATAGGTCATCGACGAGCCGTTGATAAAGCGCAGACGGATTTTCTCGCCGGGTTTGAATAGGCCGGTCCAGTTTCCCGCCGGGGTGACGCCATTGGTGAGAAAGGTATAGGTGGCGCCGCTTACATCCGACAGATCACGCGGGCTCATGCGCATCTTGTCCCAGGCTGCGCGTGTGGACAGTGCGCTGGCCCAGCCGTCCTTTTTCGCATCCTCGACCAGATCACCGACCGTGGGCCGAACATAATTATAGTAATCGTTCATCTGCTTGAGATGCCTGAACACCTGATTGGGATCTTCATCGGTCCAGTCGGACAGCATCACGACATAATCGCGGTCATAAGTGAAGGGCGCCGGTTCGCGGGGTTCGATGACGATGGGGCCATACAGCCCGGTCTGCTCCTGAAAGCCGGAGTGGCTGTGATACCAGTAAGTGCCGGACTGACGCACATCGAATTGGTACACATAGGTCTCCCCCGGCGCGATACCCTTAAAACTGAGGCCGGGCACACCATCCATTGGGGAAGGCAGCAGGATGCCGTGCCAATGAATGGAACCCGCTACCGGCATGCGATTGGTTACCCGCAGCGTAATGCGATCGCCTTCGCGCCAGCGCAGCAGCGGCGCGGGCACTTGGCCGTTCACGGTGGTCGCCATGCGTGGGGTGCCGGTGAAGTTCACCGGGGATTCAATCAGATCCAGCGCAAACTCGGTGCCACTGAGAACCGCGGGTTGGCTCGGACTGGTCGTTGCCCAGGCCGGAGTGGTCCATAGACCCGTCCCAGCCAAAGCACCACCAGCTATAAGGCCTTCTACAAAGCGGCGACGTGACAGGTTGGCTGGCGGGGTTTTAATAATCCGGTTCTTCATGAAAAAAATCCTCAAACAATCAATGAGTCCATTAGCGTCAATGTGCGATTCCTATCGGAGATAGGAGTGCAGCGTAGAATGCTGCCCCGCTTTCTTCCGGGCAGCCGATTCAACTTGATCTGGCGGGTGTTCGCCGACTCAGCAATAGCACGTTTCAGGGTTAATGTTTATACGGAACCAGAATAGCCCGCTGGCTATAACGCCAGCCTGACGACTGGATTACATTTTTGTAATGTCGCGCTCAAACGCCAGAAGGCATAATCAACAGGACAATTTTGGGGGTGCAATGAAGATTCTGGTGGTCGAGGACGAACCAAAAACCGGCGATTACCTGCGCAAAGGTCTTACCGAGTCCGGTTTTGCCGTGGATCTGGCACGCACCGGAACAGAGGGTGAATTGCTTGCGCTGTCCAATGAGTATGACCTCATTGTGCTGGACGTGATGCTGCCGGGCATGGACGGCTGGCAGGTGCTGCAAAGCATCCGCAACACGAAACCGGTGCCGGTGCTGTTCCTGAGCGCGCGCGATACGGTGGAAGACCGGGTACGCGGGCTGGAGCTGGGCGCCGACGATTACCTGCCCAAGCCGTTCGCCTTCGCCGAACTGCTGGCGCGTGTCCGCAGCCTGTTGCGACGCGGCGTACGGCAGCTGCCGGAGACGCTGCGCGTGGCCGACCTGGAACTGGATCGCATCAAGCGTCGCGTGAACCGGGGCGGCCAGCGTATCGATCTCACCGCCAAGGAGTTCCTGCTGCTGCAACTGCTGATGGAGCGGCAGGGTGAAGTGCTGTCGCGTTCCCTGATCGCTTCCCAGGTGTGGGACATGAATTTCGACAGCGACACCAACGTGGTCGATGTGGCGATACGGCGGCTGCGCGCCAAGGTGGACGACCCCTACACGCACAAGCTGATCCACACCCTGCGCGGCATGGGCTACGTGCTGGAAACCCGGCCATGACGTTGTGGCGCGGCTTTTCCCTGACCCAGCGGCTGACCCTGCTGTTCGCCGGGGTGACCGCCCTGGTATTTGCAGCCACCGGTTTCTACCTGTATCAGGCGCTGGCCCGGCAACTGGAAATCCGCAACGACGTTGAGCTGGTCGGCAAACTGCAGCAGCTGCGCCACCTGTTATCTGAAGTGTCCGATACGGCCGCTATTCGTGCCGATCCCCACCGATTCCACGATGTGACCATTGGCACTGAGGGGCTGCGCCTGCGTATCCTGGATGAAGATGGCCGGATGGTGGCAGGTGTGGGTGATGTGCCGAGCCTGCCCTTGCCTGCGGCTGCCACGGCGGCGGATATGCCCGCGGCAGACGCGATACGCGACTGGCGCATGAACGATGGCGGTCATGGGCGCGTGTTGGCGGCGTGGGCGCACCTCGGGGCAAGTGCTCACGGCCCCCGCGTGCTGGTGGTGCTGGCGCGGGAAAGCCCGGAGCGCATGGCTTTGCTGCGGAACTACCGAACCAGACTGCTGATCGCGCTAGGCGGCGGCGTGACCGTCATGGCCCTGCTCGGCTTCGTCGTGGCGCGACGCGGCCTGGCGCCGCTGGACCGGGTCACCGCTGCGGCAGGCAGCATCAGCCCGAGCCAACTGGATCAGCGTCTCGACCTCGCAAAGGCGCCGGCAGAAATCGCCGATCTGGCCCGCGCCTTCAATCACATGCTGGATCGCCTGCAGGAAGGCTATGATCGGCTCAGCCAATTTTCCGCCGATCTCGCGCACGACCTGCGTACACCGATCAGTAATTTAATGGTGGAGAGCCAGGTGGTTCTGGCGCGCCCCCGTTCCGTGGAGGAATACCAGGCGCTGCTGGCCTCCAACATCGAGGAATACGAACGGCTGGCGCGGATGGCAGAGAGCATGCTGTTCCTGGCGCGGGCCGACAACGCGCAAATCGCGCTGCGCCGGGAAAACCTGGACATGGAGCGCGAACTGAGCCGTATTGCGGAATATTTCGAAGGCGTGGCGGAAGAGGCCGGGGTGACGCTGGCGGTGAACGCTGTTGGCACGCTCAACGCCGATCCGGTGCTGCTCAACCGGGCCTTGAGCAATCTGATTGCCAATGCCATACGTTACACCCCGCGTGGTGCGACGATCCGGGTCACGGCTCAATCCCCTCCAGGTGGAGGATACGGTATTGAGGTCGCCAATCCCGGCACTGGAATTGCACCCGAGCATCTGAATCGGTTATTTGACCGCTTCTATCGGGTGGACAGCGCGCGTGCGGGTTCCGAGGCAGCCTCCGGGCTGGGGCTGGCTATTGTCAAAGCTGTGATGGTGTTGCATGGTGGCACGGTGCGCGTGGAAAACAGGAAGAATGGGGAGACGCTATTTGCATTGACGTTTCCGGCAAGCGCTTCTTAAGCCAATACAATTAACCAGATGGTTGCCACATTGATCAAGGCGACCAATACCGCCTCGCTACCCATGTCCTTGGCACTGATACGCTTGCTTGAAAAAGATTCGCACCTCTATCAAACCGTCTCGGGCAGTCAGTATCAGAACCGGCATTTCTTAACTGACATGGTGGATGCATTACAAAACCTTACAGCCATCACGGGTAGGAAGCATCACGTCCAGAACCACCAAGTCCAAGCTTCATTGAGTGCTATATACATGCCTCCCAGACCGTCGCGGGCGAAGTCCACGACAAAGCTCGCTGCGGTCAAATGCTACTTAAGATGATTTCCGGTTTTGGCTCAATCCTTGATGATCAGAATTTTCATGGAAATTATCTCCCATGTTTGCATATGAACATCATTTTCCGTTTGTAATCATTACCGTCGCTAGATTACGAATTTGTAATGTTCGCGTCATCTTTCTGTTAATGGCAGTGGCGCAGGATGGTAAACATGAGGATGGGCTATCCAGATCAAATCTCCACACTGCAAGGAATTTTCATGAACGTCAAGATCGTTGCGACCAAGACTTGCAGTCACTGTTTGAGCTTGCAGCAAGAACTCAGGGATATAGGCATCCCATTCGAGGTGTTGTTTGTCGAGGAGTACCCGGATGTGGTCGTAGCTCACGCCATTCGACATTCCCCGAACCTCCTCGTGAACGATGAAATCGTTTTTCGGGGGCAGCCGACGTCGCATGAGTTACGGCAATTTTTTGGTAAAAATTGATCTGGTGGTCAAAAAGGAAGTAAGGAGATGCGATCTAGCACAAATAGGATCCGACATCTTACGGTGGACATATTCCTGCAGGTGAGTAACTGAGATGCCCGGTGCACGCTTGATCGTTCTGGCTGTGATTTGTGCGGCGTCCGTCATGCTTTCAGCTGCCGCAGACGAGCTTAGCCGCGGTGAGGTGGTCTATAACGGAACCTGTATTGCCTGTCATGGCGGCGATGGCGCCGGAAACCTGCCTGGCGTCCCGGACCTGACCGGAAAGGCGGGGCCGCTGTCGCAGGATGACGCTGTTTTGCTCAAGCGCATGGCAGATGGCTTCCAGTCGACTGGCTCACCTATGGGAATGCCGCCTCGTGGAGGGAATCCCGCGTTGTCTGACGCGGACCTCAAAGCGGTTCTGAAGTACATGCGCAAAAAATTTCAACCAATCGAGTAAATTCGACAACTTGAAAAAGGAGCAGAATCAAATGAACCGTCTAAATCAGTACATCCTGGGGCTGGTCTGTCTTGGCAGTGGGACGTTCGCATTTGCTGCACCGACTGCGTACATTCCATTGGGTTCGGCGAATGAAGTGATTGCCGTCGATGTGGCAAGCAACAAGATCGTCCGGCGTTATCCTGGCGTGGAAAATCCGCATGGATTGGTAGCGGCTCCCGATGGTGAATATCTGGTGGCCGGGAGCCTGAAGGAAACCCCCATTCCTGCCGGTGCGCCAGCAGATACGCCAAACAGCAAACTGTATGTGATCCATCCCGAACACGGCCATGTCATGGCAGAGATTCCGGTGTCCGGATGGACCCATCATGAAGCAATTACACCCGACGGCAAGTATGTGATTTCCACCCATCCGACACGCGGCGGAATCAGCGTCGTCGACCTGATCAACAACAAGGTATTCAAGACAATCAAAACCGGACCGGCACCGAATTACACGCTGGTGACGAAAGACGGCAAGCGCGCCTATGTAAGCAACAGTGGCAACGGGACCATCAGCGAGATAGATCTCACCAAATGGGAAATGACACGATCGTTGGAGGGCGGGCCGTCACCGGAGCATCTGGTTTTTTCCCCTGACGAAAAAACCATTTACGTGGCCAATGATCGTGCCGGTACTGTCTCCGAGGTTTCGGTGCAAAGCGGCAAAGTGGAACGTACTTACAAGATCGGAAAGCGCTTGCACGGTCTGGATATCGGCGATGACGGCAAGACCCTGTTTGTCAGCAGTCGCTCAGATGACAAGCTGGTCGCGCTGGACACCATTACCGGAGAGCAGCGTGTACTGACACTTTCACCGGAGCCTTACCACCTCGACAAGATTCCGGGAACCGGAAAAGTATACGTCTCCAGCAGCAAGGCGCCAAAGATCTGGGTAGTGGATCAGAAGACGCTCACCGTCACCGACACGATCCAGCTGCCAGGGGGCGAGGGACACCAGATTGCGGTCATCAAATGATGTGTAATCAGGTCGCACGGATATACGTCAGAAAATAGGGCGCATTATTTTTCAATGACGCGCAGGAAATTGGCGTCGTTTTTTATCAACGGCAAGAAGAAAAGGAGTTTCAAATGAACAAGTCCATAAATTCTGATATTCGCATCTTCCATAGTTGCCGTTGCATTGGCGGGAATAGCAGTGCCTGCCGTGGCGGCTGAGCCTGCGATGCCTAACCAACAAATGATGACGCAGGGTCAGGCACAGGGGCAAGGTACGCCCAGTGTGATGCCATGTTACGGGCCCGGCATGATGGGTGGGGGTTACGGCCGAGGTTCTGTGGGGCTTAATCTGACACCGGATCAGGTCTCGAAAATCGAGAAAATTCGGGACGATTTGTCCAAGGCGAACGAACCGCTTGCCCAACAGATGTTCCAGGCGCGCAACAAGATGCAAGAGGCCTACTTTGGTGGTAATGCGGATCCTGTAGAGATTAAGAAATCATACGCGAAAATGTCCGAATTGCAGAAGAGGATGTTCGATATGAGCATTAATGCCCAGAAGCGGATGGACGACGTGTTAACCAAGGAACAGCGGGCTTGGAGAGGCAGCATGATGGGTTACTGATCCATCGGATTCGATAAAAACCGGATTGGCCCCTGCACACTGCAGCCGGCCAGTCTTCGAACGAACCAGGAGAACATAAATGATGGGTGGTTATGGTATGGGTGGCTTCGGCAGCGGTTTCGGATTTGGCGGGATCTTCATGATTCTGTGGTGGGTCCTCATCATCGTCGGCATTATTGCGCTGGTGAAATGGATGGTCACATCCTTCGGTGCGGGTGGCCGGAGTGGCAGTGACAGCAAAGCGCTGGACATCCTGAAAGAACGCTACGCGCGCGGAGAGATCGACGAACAGGAATTTCAGCAGAGAAAGCAGGAGTTGACACATTAGCTAGGCAGCTTGTATGACATGAGCGCCGCGAAAGCGGCGTACCTTGCTCCGGGAGAAAGGGAAAGCATGAATCGGAAGGGTGGGTTCTGGATTGCCTTGTGGGTGATTCTCGTCGTAATTATGGGGTTCCTCGCATTTGGCCATGGTCCAGGCAGTATGGGTTACGGGCCGTGGCAAGGCTGGGGCCGGATGGGAGGGTGGGGTGACGGCTATCGTGCAGACGGCGCGCCAGGCTGGTATGGCATGCGGTCGGGCATGATGGGCGGAACGGAGTCCGGCTATGGATGGGGCATGGGCAGGCCCTATGGGATGATAGGCTCATATGGCGAGGTGATTCCAGGGATGGGATTTGGCGGCATGATGGGTGCAGGTTACGCCATGATGCCATGGAGGCTGCCTGATCTGACATCGGACCAGGCGCAGAAAATCGGCCAATTGCAGAGCGGCTTGGAGCAGCGCAATCGCGGCCTCATGCAACAGCGCTGGGAGGCGCAGGCTCGCCTCAATAGTCTCTACACAGCAGACAAACGGGATTGGAATGCGATTCGCGCTGCCGCCCGTGCCTTGTTCGATCTGCAGCGCCAGCAACTGGATGCGGCCATCGACGTGCAGCAGAAAACCGATGGCCTGTTGACCGATACCCAGCACCAGGAAATGGCGCGTGCGTGGCGAGACTATGGATGGATGGGAGCGCAATAATATGACCTTGTGAAGAGGTCGGGACGCAGACACTTTCTCGGAGTATTAGGTGGGGCAGCGCTGCTTGGAACCGTACCGGGCATGGCTCAAGCCAGCCAAAATGCCGTAGAAGTGTCAGGCCATTTTATGCCTGATCTGGAATTGAAAATGCGTGCTGTGCCGGACCTGATATCAATCTGGCCAGGGGCGCCGACCAGCGTCTGGCGCTATCGTGCAAAGATGCTGAAAGGAGAGGCAGGTGCCGTGACGACGCTGCCGGGCAGCTACCTCGGTCCCATTGTCAGGGTGCACCGAGGCACGCGCGTGCGGGTGAACTTTATCAACGAGCTTTCTCAGCCCAGCGTGGTGCACTGGCATGGCTTGATCGTTCCGGAAGCCATGTGTGGATCAGCGCGTTCATCCCGGTGCAATGGCGGCGTGGGGCAACCTGAGCGATGGTTATGTGGATGAAGGTTGGAAGGATACCGTGCCGGTGATGCCAAGCGAACGCGTCCGGTTATTGATGTGCTTCGATCACTACCCTAGCCTGTTTGTCTACCATTGCCATAACCTCAAGCATGAAGACATGGGCATGATGCGAAATTTCCTCATCAAGGCGTGAGCATGCGGAGAAAATTACATGAGAGAGACACGGAAAAAAGATAAACCCAGCAAGGGATCATTCGCTGTCACCCGAAAAATCCCGCTGGCGCCAGCCGCTGCGGAGAAACTTCAGAATGCAATCCAGCAGCTCACTGCCATCGAAACAATCATTGATGCCCACGTCGACCGGCATGGCCAGCTGCGTATTTCCTATGACGCCTCCAGCGTCGGTATTCGAGATATCGAGGCGTTGCTCGACAAGGCGGGCATCGCGCGTACATCGGGTTTCTGGTGGCGACTGAAATCAGCCTGGTATCGCTTTCTGGACGAAAACGCCAAATCCAATGCACGTTCAGGGGGTGGCGCGTGCTGCAACCGTCCGCCTTCGATGCCAGGCGGAAGTAGTGATACAAGAAAAGTGCGCTAGGGAGACTCTCATGGCCGACGCAAATGCATCTCGCACATGCATCTGCAAAAGATGCGGGAGGTCTGTTGCCACGGGGTTGTGCCTGCAAGAAAAAGACGGCGCACTGTGCGAGAACTGTTTTCTCGGCACGGCCGGACACGCACCCGCATGGGCGGCGAACGAAATGCCTTATGTGTCCCTGGCTGAAGCGCTGGCGGCTGCACTGGATGCGCGTGAACACGAGACGGGCCTGCACTCCAAACGTGTCGCCTGCCATACCATGGTGCTGGCCAAACGCTTTAGCAACGATGCGATGACGCTGCGCCAGGTTTATTGGGGAGCACTGCTGCATGATATCGGCAAGATCGGCATCCCGGATGCCATCCTGCTCAAGCAGGGTCCGCTAACGCCAGAGGAATGGAAAACCATGCAGCAGCACCCTGAAATCGGTCGGCACATACTCGCGGGCGTACCGTATCTTGCTCTGGCGGCGGAGATTGTGCTGTGTCACGAAGAACGCTTTGATGGTTCCGGTTATCCGCGAGGTTTGGGCGGTGATGTCATTCCGTTGTGGGCGAGCCTGTTCGCCGTCATCGACACTCTGGATGCCATGACTTCCGATCGTCCTTATCGCAATGGGCTATCCTTCGATAACGCCAAAGCGGAAATTCGGAGCATGTCCGGGACCCAGTTCGATCCAATCGCGGTAGAGGCATTTCTGGGGGAAGAGCCGACGCTGCGCAAGATGGTGGAACTCAAATGCGCCGACGTGCCGCCGCTGGCCAAAATTTTGCCCTCAGCGGAATAGCCGCCGATTGTTTTGCCGAGATGAAGGAGAGCCATATGACCACCGATCCCGTTTGTAACATAACGACATCTGGTGGCAACTGTACGAGTACTTATACTTGCCCCATGCACCCCGAAGTGCGACAGCAGGGGCCGGGCGCCTGCCCCAAGTGCGGTATGGCCCTGGAACCCATGGACGTGCCTGCACCCGCCACAAAAACCGAATATACCTGCCCCATGCACCCGGAGGTGGTGCAGGATCACCCCGGCAACTGTCCCAAGTGCGGCATGGTCCTGGAGCCACGCACTATAGCGACGGAAGAGGACGATGCCGAGCTGCGCGACATGACCCGCCGCTTCTGGGTCAGCACCGTATTGGCCATTCCGGTCTTGTTCAGCGCCATGGGCGCGGAGTTCTGGCCTGATGTCTTTGTGCAGTTCATCCATCCGCGCACCCGCCAGTGGCTGGAACTGCTGCTGGCCACGCCGGTGGTGCTGTGGGGCGGCTGGCCCTTCTTCGTGCGCGGCTGGCGCTCGCTGGTCACGCGCAATCTCAACATGTTCACTCTCATCAGTCTGGGCATAGCGGTGGCCTGGGGTTATAGCATGGCCGCTGCCCTGGTGCCGGGTATTTTTCCGCGCTCGGTGTTCAATGCCATGGGCGTGGTGCCGGTCTATTTCGAGGCCGCTGCGGTGATTACCGCCCTGGTGCTGCTGGGGCAGGTACTGGAGTTGCGCGCCCGAAGTCAGACTAATGCCGCCATCAAATTGCTCTTGGGTTTGGCGCCGAAAACGGCGCGTATCGTTCGTGTCGATGGCCGCGAAGAGGACATCCCGCTGGAACAGGTCCAGACTGGCGACCGTTTGCGCATCCGCCCCGGCGAGAAGGTCCCGGTAGACGGCACGGTAGTAGACGGCGCAAGCCATGTGGATGAATCCATGGTCACTGGTGAACCGGTTCCAGTTGAAAAGCATGCCGGTGCCAAAGTCATAGGCGCCACGGTGAACGGCACCGGCAGTTTGTTGATGATGGCGGAAAAGGTCGGCAGTGAAACCCTGTTGGCACAGATCGTCCACATGGTGGCGGAGGCGCAACGTTCTCGCGCCCCGATTCAGAAGCTGGCTGATGTGGTCTCCGGCTATTTCGTCCCGGCGGTGGTCATTGCTGCTGCGATTACGTTTGTAGTGTGGTGGGTCCTGGGCCCGGAACCACGTTTGGCCCATGCGCTGATCAACGCCGTTGCCGTGCTCATCATCGCCTGTCCCTGCGCCCTGGGGCTGGCTACCCCGGTCTCCATCATGGTGGGCACGGGGCGGGGCGCCATGATGGGGGTGTTGTTCAAGAACGCCGAGGCGCTGGAGGTGATGCGCAAGGTGGATACCCTGGTGGTGGATAAGACCGGTACCCTTACGGAAGGCCATCCTGAATTGGTGAGTGTCACCCCGGCGGCAGGTTTCGATGAAACAGAAATCGTGCGCCTGGCAGCCGGTGTCGAGCGCGCAAGTGAGCATCCGTTGGCCGCTGCCATCGTGCGCGGGGCGGAAACACGAGGTTTGGAACTGGGCTCAGCGGAGGATTTTCAATCGGTCACCGGCAAGGGCGTCACTGGTGTAGCGGAGGGGCGCAAGATCGCCTTGGGCAATATCAAATTATTGCAAGATCTCGGCATCGACGCAGGTAGCCTGCCAGCACAGGCTGACGCCCTGCGCGCCGACGGACAAACGGTGATGTTCCTCGGTGTTGATGGCCACATCGCTGGTCTCATCGGCGTGGCTGACCCGATCAAATCGACTACGGCAGAAGCAATTCGCTTGCTACACGAAGAAGGTATCCAGATCGTCATGCTCACTGGCGACAACCGCAAGACAGCCGAGGCGGTAGCAGCAAAATTAAACATTGATCAAGTTCATGCCGAGGTACTACCGGATCAGAAAGCGGCGGTGGTCAAACAGCTCCAGGCCGAAGGCCGTATCGTTGCCATGGCCGGCGACGGTATCAATGACGCCCCAGCTCTGGCTCAGGCCCAGGTAGGTATTGCCATGGGAACCGGCACTGATGTGGCAATGGAAAGCGCCGGGGTGACTCTGGTCAAGGGTGACCTGCGCGGCATTGTGCGCGCCAGAAAACTCTCTCGGGCCACCATGCGCAACATCCGTCAGAATCTGTTCTTCGCTTTTATCTATAACTCGCTGGGGATACCGGTGGCCGCCGGGGTGTTGTATCCCTTCTTCGGCCTGTTGCTCTCACCCATGATCGCCGCTGCAGCGATGAGTTTCAGTTCGGTGTCGGTGATCACCAATGCATTGCGGCTGCGGCGCGTTAGCCTGTGAGTGAAGTGGGTAGCCGCGCTGGTCGGCTTTGTGGTGGCGGCGTGTTTGTCTGCACAGGTGTATCGCGCTCGTCCGCCAGAGTGGTTAGGGTGGCTGATCCCGTCCCTACCCGCAACTCCATATTTTGGATGGTCGGTTGTAACGAAATACGACAGAACGCGAGGGTAGAAAGTGATGAATGACAGCACAAAAAATCCAGTGTGCGGTATGCAAGTCAGTCGGGATTCTTTTGCCATGGAGCATCTAGGCATACATTACGCTTTCTGTTCCCTGCAATGCCGGGATCGGTTCAAGGCGAATCCGCGTATTTATGTCGGCATCCCGGGTGAAAAAGTGCCCAAGCAGAAGGGAATGGAAATTATCAAACGGTGGCGCTTCTGCCTGGAACAAGCGTTGACTGATGCGGAGGCTCCATCCTAGTGAAGTCGTAACCGGCCATCCAACCGTGAGCGCGGAGGATTGTTCCGCGAAACTCGGACCGACGGCGGACAACAGCTTCGAGGCGACTCCGCCGCCAAGCACGGCACCCCCAACTTCCCAAGGATTGAATGATTTATTTGGATCCAATCCAATGCCAACCACTTGCGACACTACATCCGCACCGCCGCCAATAGCGGCTCCCTGAAGAAATGTTCCGGTGCCAGGAGCAAGAACTGTAAGTACACCCGCCGCAGCGCCTATACCTCCATTGATCGCCGCTTCCTTAGAACTCCCGCCGGTGGCCAGAGTGCCCGCCACACCACCAACACCACCCAACGTACCGGCGGTTACTGCTGTACGGACGACACTGGCGCGCGCCCAGTTCGCCGCCGCCGATACGCCGGTGCGAATTGCAACCCCTGCGGCGGTTTCACCCAATGCATCGAGCGCGACAACGCAAAGTGGCGTTAAAAACCCGCACTTCCCACTCGGATCGGTGTAGTTGACCGGATTGCCATTTACATAGGCATACTGGTTAATCCCGCCACCCAGTCCAATCGGATCCCGACTCACGAACCTGCCGGTGGTGGAATCGTAATACCTGGCCCGGTAATAGATCAACCCGGTCTCGTCCGGCTCCCGCCCGTATAGTCATATTTGCTAACCTCCTCGGACGGGACAGCGCCTTACGCGCGTTGACACGGGAGAGTTACGCTTGCTTTGAAACCACGTCTGGAGCGAGGGGGATACCAAGCGCCCCTGAGATTTCATCGTCTATGGTGCGGAAGCTATGTAAACCCTTCTGAGCAACTGGCTCAACCGGGCCGGACAGGCGGTTACTGTACTCGTCAAAATATCGACCAAAAGTGTCAAGGAAACAGTGCTGGGGTAACCGATCCATCGGGCCAAGTTCACGATTCTGCAAAGTCTCGAAATAACCCATCGTCCAAGGCCGCTTATTGGTCATCATCGGCGGTACCAGAAATTGACCTCGAAGCAAGTCGGGTACGGCTTCTTTTTGTTCCGAGCGCGGTCGATACACATAAATCAGGATGCAGTTGTGCATCGGTCCGATCCTCGCGTCAGTGGCGATCACGCGGCCATAGAGAAACAAACCATCCGGCGGTTGCATCACAAAAACGTCACCCACTTCCGGTGATTTGCGGGTCTTCTTCAACACGGCAAGGTTCATTACGCAAGTTGATCTGACAGATACTTCAGAAACTCCGTGAGGGATTTGGCGCAGAACACTGGCTCTTCATCACCGATGTCCATATCAAAAAACTCAACGATAGTTACTTCCTCTTGTCGTGTATCAAATGCATATGACTTACCTCCACCGTCCGAACCAAAGATGATCAAACCCGGAGCAAACCTATCTACGGCAGCTGCTTGGTTGATCGGTTCGATTGCTTCGGCAGCAAACAGAATCAAATATGAGTTCCCAACAAATCCTTCCGCGCCATTAGACTTTCGTAAGAAATCGACGTAATCCTTTGGTAGACGGTCAGCGCTACGCAACTGCATTAGCGTAGCTTCCGATGCAGGTTGTTTCAGATTCAGCTTATTTGCGTATTCCATGGTCACGATGTTAGCTCACCCTACTTGTTAATATTCTCAATGTAACGCTGGAGGTCTTTCCACCAAGTGTTGAGTTGGTAATGCGTAGCCGGGTCAAGAACAACTTTATTCGCGGAATCAGTCGGGCTTCCACCAAATTTGACTGGCTGAATTTCGTGAATGTGCTGACCAGCTAACGAAGAATCTGCATTGTGAATCGCCCTATTTTCCGCATTTGCAGCCGCCCGACTAGCATTATATTCTGCTCCACCTAACAGATTAACCGACCCTGGTGGCTTAGGCACACTGGCTGGATAGCGCGCCCAATCGACAATACTAAAACTACCTTCTTTAACAACTGTCTTAGCAGCGGTACTCTCTCCGCCCGTCCCAACCGCAAATGCCGCATCGGCCAGCGCCCCCACGCCCCACAACGCAGCCGTTCCATAGTTACCAGTATTAAAGTTGGCCGTCGCATTGTTCATCGCTTCGGCGCCCGGTACCACCTTGGACAAACTCTGCACCGCGCTTGTCAGGCCATTACTGATATCCGTCATGGTATTGCTGAAATAGTTCTTACCCCCGTCCGCCAGCATGATGCTCTGCGGATTGGCCGCCATCAACCCAAGCGGATCAGTGTAGTTGACCGGATTGCCATTCACATAGGCATACTGGTTAATCCCGCCACCCAGCCCAATCGGATCACGACTCACGAACCTGCCTACCGCCGGATCATAGTACCGAGCTCTGTAATAGATCAACCCAGTTTCGTCCGGCTCCCTGCCCGTATAGCCATACCGGGTTTGTGTGCCGGTTGAGGCGATTTGGTTGCCCCATGCATCGAAGCGCTGCGTCGCATCCGTCCCACCCAGATTGTTGGTCACCCCCACCACGCTGCCCAGCCCGTCATGATGGAAGTACTGCGCGCCGGTTTGGGTGATGCGCTCGATCGGCTCGTCCTGGTTCGGCCCGTGGGTGTATTGTGCCGTTGGTGTTCCCCAATTGCTGGGGTATTCCGCCACGATGTCCGGCCCGCCATAGAGGAAGTTGGTAGGGTACGTGGCCACGGCTTGCGTCGTCGTCGCGTGCGGTTTTAAGTGACTCGCCCCCAGCGGATGCCTATGGCCGGAGCCAACTTACGCGCCACTGCTCGCACGGATGCGCTCTTCCAGGAAGGTTTTCAGCTTCTCCCCGTCTTTCGGATCCCACACGCCTGACCGGCCCATCTCTCCCGGCAGATAAAACACGCGCCCGTCGTGCAGGGTGACCTTCCAGTTGATATTCTGCCCGCTGCGAACATTCGGCGGGGTGCTGCGGCTCAGGAACGTACCCCCCATGTCTTTGCTGAACCAACGTTCGCTCAAGACGTGTGGCTCCACCTTCGCCAACTCGGTCTCTTTGAAACTGGTTTGCTTGAAGTAATAGCCTTGCAAGAGGAACTCGCCGTCGCGGTACACCATCTTGCGCACGATGAATTTTTTGCGCAGTTCGACAAAAAACAACAGGAAGGCGCCCACGCAGTAGTAGAGGCCAGCCAGGAAAGCCAATATGCAAATTATCGCTGTGGCTATTTTGTTAGACTCGCTGGCTCTATTATTCAGAACATACCAAAAAGCAAATATCGGTAAGTAAATCGTTGCTCCCAGCCATACCGACGCGCCAAAGGGCGCAATCAGCGCGATCACGAACTTCGGATCGCTCCAACTTTGCTCGGCCCGGTCTGCGCTGTTTTTTGTATCTCCCTTCACGTCACTTTCTTTCGCATAATGTCGCTGGCACTCGAATATACATATTACGCTATCGTGGTGAAATTCCAGTCAGAGTCTGCCTGTTAGTTGACGCTCCCGCGGAAGACTCCCCCAGCTTTTGTCCGACCGCCGCAGCGGCGGTCGCCACCGGCCATCCGACCGTGAGCGCGGAGGATTGTTCCGCGAAACTCGGGCCGAAGGCGGACGTCAGCTTCGAGGCGGCTCCGCCGCCAAGCGTGGCACCGGCGACTTCCAAAGGATTGAAGGATTTCTTTGGATCTAAACCAATCCCAATCCCTTGTGAAACAGTATCTGCCACTCCACCAAGGAGCGCTCCCTGTGCAAAGGTTCCTGCACCGGGAAGAATAACCGCAAATACACCTGCAGCAGCCCCTACACCACCATTGATCGCCGCTTCATTAGGGCTCCCTCCAGTAGCCAGCGTGCCTGCCACACCGCCAACGCCGCCCAGCGTGCCGGCGGTCACCGCTGACCGAACGATACTACCCCCCACCCAGTTCGCCGCCGCCGATACGCCGGTGCGAATTGCAACCCCTGCGGCGGTTTCACCCAATGCATCGAGCGCGATAACGCAAAGTGGCGTTAAAAACCCGCACTTTCCGCTCGGATCAGTGAAGTTGACCGGGTTGCCATTCACATACGCATACTGGTTGATCCCGCCTTGTAGTCCGATGGGGTCACGGCTGATAAATCGTCCAATGCTCGGGTCGTAGAACCTGGCGCGATAGAAGATCAACCCCGTCTCGTCCGGCTCTCTCCCCGTATACCCATACCGGGTTTGCGTGCCCGTGCTCGCAATCTGATTCCCCCACGCATCGAAGCGCTGTGTCGCATCCGTCCCGCCTAGGTTGTTGGTCACCCCCACCACGCTGCCCAGCCCGTCATGATGGAAGTACTGCGCGCCGGTTTGGGTGATGCGCTCGATCGGCTCGTCCTGGTTCGGCCCGTGGGTGTATTGTGCCGTTGGTGTTCCCC